>Ga0316205_10001160_pt1 | contig 36119 bp, 64 predicted proteins | sample 3monthpyrite_MG_FD_204941 | JGI IMG/M metagenome (GOLD analysis project Ga0316205, IMG submission 204941) | Microbial mat bacterial communities from mineral coupon in-situ incubated in ocean water Damariscotta River, Maine, United States -... | ecosystem: Environmental > Aquatic > Marine >...
CATTGATTAGGTTTGCGAAGCCTGATTAAGCAGTAAGACAGATTAGAGATTTACGACTCAACCGCTCTATGAGCAACCAATGTAAGTATCTTATCTAAATTACCGTTTAATCACAAGTATTCCTAGTCTTAATTTAATTTTAGGAGATACGACTGTGGATTTAAGTAATTGCTGCGGCGCTCATGTCGATTCAGATATTCTAATTTGCTCAAAATGTAAAGAGCATTGCGATATATGTAAAACAGAGGTTTGTTTTTCTTGTGATAAAGAGTTTGAAGCAGAGCCAGTAAATGACCGTGATGAAGGCTGGTTTTGTGACGAATGCCTAGTGAATGAACAATGAAATACGCTACAGAGCAAAGACTAAGGCTTATAGACTTTCTGCTTGCTAACTACGGCATGGTAAATAGAGTGGCAATTATTGATTATTTTGATATTAGCCCCGCTGCTGCAACAAGAGATTTCAGGAAATATGAAGAGCTTTGTAAATCAAATATGGCTTATGACCCTACGTCTAGGTTCTATCTAAAAACCCCTAATTTCAATAGATTCTTCAAATAGTCGAAAAGGACACAGCTATGAGTGAATATCATTGTAAAGAGTCATGCAATAAATGTGCAGGAAAAAATAAGATAGAAATTGTTGATAACACAGATTCACATATAAACGAATGTAAAACGAGATGCATTGATTGTGGTCACGCTGATTATTGGGCTTACGGCTACTTTGAGTCAGGCACTGAAATGAAAAGCAATTGCAAGAAATGCTAACCAACCTTAACTAAGGAGATAGACATGATAGATGATAACAACGTAGAACTTAAATGGTTCGTAACGCATTACAAAGGTGGACAAAAATCTGAACCTGTATTGATGTGTAGATTTAGAAATGTGTACAGTGACAATTCTTATGTAGGAGAAGCAGTAAAACCACGTTGGGGTGAGTGGGAAGTTGTACAAACTGAAACTGTTCTTAGTGATGAGGAAATGCTATGAGTGAATTTGTAAAGCATCCACAGCTTATAAAAGGAAATACGATGAATGAAGAAATACACGATTCGCCAGAAGAATATAGAGCGAGCTTCGATAAGAGCTTTGAGGAAGAGCTTGTATCATTAATAAACATTAAATGCAGAGAAGGTGAAAGCAATACGCCTGATTTTATATTGGCAGAGTATATGAGCGACTGTCTAAAAGCATTTAACAAGTCCGTGAATAAGCGGGAAGAATGGCACGGGAGAGTTGCCACAAATACTAGCAGATATGGTGTAAGCATACAGATCGAGGATGAGTCATGAATAACATAGTTAAATTCCCAACATCAGAAGACGATAAATTTTCTTACTTTGAGACTGAGATAGGGTTAGGCATTCAAGACCGCTATGAGTCAGTGAAAATAACCAGAGCTGGCTATATGCCAAACACGCCTCTGCCTAACTCTTTTGTTTTGCACCTAAGCAATCAAGACCACGTGCCACACAACAGAGATGATCTAGCGGCATTCCTATGGGCTGCCGCGGCATTCCTTGACTCTGATGAGCGGTATAGACCTAACGTTGATCTAGTAGGCTTAGATTACGAGTAACCAACCTAACAGGAGAAGATGATGGATTTTACGTTTAAGATTATGGAAGGCTGGGATATTGCACAACTCAGAGAAGTACGAAAGCAGCTTAGAGACATCCTTGCTGCTGAGATTCAAATAAGAAACTCTATGAAGGCTGAAATTATGTACTTGCAGACTGAAGTAGCTAAATATAAAGAAGCCAGTTAACCCCAAGAGGAAATAATGATGAAATACGATTTTAAGAGCTTTATAGAAAAAGCAACTGAGATTACTTTTAGTGACATGATGGAATTTTCATCTAAATTCAAAAAACATTTAATTAGTGAAGGCTACGAAGCAATACCAATACACCAGATAGCAAAATGCTTGATATGTGCATCAGATGAGCTTATTGATGAAGAATCTAAAAAACCAAAAACCTAAATGAAATACACAGTTAAACAACACGGCAAAAAGCACCAGATAGTCAGTAAAGACGGAATTGTAATAGATGAATATAGCCTAGACGATGAAGTCAATGCTAATAAGCGATGTGAAGCCATTAACGCTATTAATTTAAGTTGGGATAAGAAACGTGAAGAAAAGAATAAAGCCAAAGACTTGTAAGGTTTGCAAGGGGAAATACACCCCCTTTCAGACTACCCAGCAGGTATGCGGCCCAATATGCGCTATAAAGCATTCTCAGGCAGCTAAGGACAAGGCATTCAAGAAAGAGACTAAACGACTAAAGGATAAGGCTAAAACTCGCGCTAAGTGGCTGGAAGAAGCTCAAACGGCCTTTAATGCTTATATTCGCCAGCGTGATATTAACGAGCCTTGCATAAGCTGCGGAACCACTAAGCAAAATATCCAATATTGTGCGGGTCATTACTTCACGCGGGGCGGTCATCCAGAGCTTAGATTTTCAGAATTAAATGTTCACAAACAATGCAACAAGAATTGCAATCTCATGCTATCAGGCAATATAGCGGCCTACAGGGTTAATCTACTGGCTAAGATAGGCATCGAGGCGCTAACTTGGCTAGAAGGCCAACACAGGGCGCAGAAGTGGTCTATTGATGATATTAAAGAGATTAAACAATATTATAAAGATCAATTTAAGGAGTTAAGCAAGTGTTAAACCTTGACGAGCTTGAAATAACAGACCATTTTAAGGAAATGTTAATACAGCGAGCGCCATACCTAGTAAGAAACGTAAAAGGCGGCGGCTTTATTATTAATATGCTCAAGCTAGAAATAATGCTATCTCTAGCAAAAGAAATAGAAAGAAAAGACAGTATATTTAGAAAGATAAAGCACAGGGGCGAGGCTAGATTTTACGACAATAAAGTAAGCAAGAAAAAGAAAAGGCTTGTATTTGTAATAGCAAATAAAAAGCTAATAACGGTTTATCCATATTACGGAAGCTTTGCGGATAAAGGTATAAGCTAATTTTATACACCCCCTAAAATAACTCATTGGCCAAAGCTTAATAACTGGTAGAGAATTACACCATGAATATAACAATTGAAAGACAAGACGTAGCAGAGGCAACCAATCAATTGCTTGATACTGTATGTTGCAGCTTAACCGCTCAACAAGAGCTAGAGTATCTAGAATGGTTAATTCTTACTTTAAAAGAGCGACAGGAGAATGTCGAATGAGCAATGAAGCACAACAACTAGAAAATAGACCGCCTTGGCAATTAGCCTTAGCTGGTTCTAAAGATAAGTTTTTAGAGATTAACAAGGTAAATAATTTTGTTAATTATGATACAGAGGCAATGTTTGCACTACAGCTAATCACTAAGAATGATTATCTAATGAAGATAGCAAATAATAATCCCAAGTCTTTACGCAATGCAGTTATTAATATTGCTGCAATTGGATTAAGCCTTAATCCTGCTACTAGATACGCTTATCTTGTACCGCGTGATAATCAAGCCTGCTTAGATATTAGCTATATTGGTTTAATTAAACTAGCTACCGATACAGGCTCTATTTTATGGGCTAGGGCTGAGTTAATACATGAAAATGACGATTTTATTTACAGAGGAGCAACACAGAAGGCCGATTTTGAATGCACTAAACCATTTGATAGAGGCGCTATTCTAGGCGTTTACTGTGAAGCAAAGACAAAAGAAGGTGATTATCTAGCTGGCGTTATGTCATTAAAAGAAATAAACGAGATTAAAGATAAATCACAAGGCGCAAATTCAAGCTTTAGCCCTTGGAATACGTTTTTCGGAGAAATGGCTAAAAAGACCATAATTAAGCGTGAGTCTAAAACATGGCCTAAAACTGATAAATCAGAGCGATTTGATAATGCTATTGAAGTAATTAACGAGCATGACGGTATAGACTTTAACGAACACCCGATTGTAAGAGCCATAGAGAAGCACAAAGACACAATTGATGTAGTTGTTGAGGCTTTGGCAAATGAGCGATACGAGGAGGCAGCAGAGGCTTATTTCGAGCTAACAAACGATGAAATGATGAGTATTAATATTTCACCAACTAAGTGCAAAGAATTGGGTATTGATGCGCCATTCACAACGGCAGAGAAAAAGCTTATTAAAGAGTCGCTATCTCAATACCATCCAGCAAGATTGGTTAGTGAAGATGGCTAAACGACCAGCAGACAGGAAAGGCGAAAATGAAAGGAAGTGGCAAAAGGATTTTAGAGATAAAAAGCGGGCTGATGGCTATGTTCATTTACAAAAATGGGTGCATATCAGCAATAAAAAGAAGATCGTTCAGTTTATAGATGAAATTGAAAAGTCTTAAACCAAGCCACATAGGGCCGTGCTAGGCCGTGGTTAACCCTGTTTGCCCTGCCGTTAGCATGTATGTGGTGTACCGAGCTGGTCGGTGGGGCGCTTAATAAGAGGAAAGAATGATGAGCATACCGGAATTAAATAAGCATCCAGCCGTATTAGAAGTTATTGATGAGCGAGAGCGTCAGATTTCTAAATGGGGCGATGAGATTAACGATGATTTATGGACTCCGCTTGATTGGCATGAAATGATTTCAGATTACAATGGTTGGGCTAGACGTATGGCAGCTATGGGAAGCAATGACAAAGCTCGTAAGCGATATATTCAAATAGCAACTCTAGCAATTGCAGCAGTTGAAAGCATCGATAGAAGGGCTAACAAAACATAGCCAAGGACAATATTATGAATATAGTAAACTTAGTAAAGAAAGCAGACGCACCTAAATCACACGCTTCAATAGAGCCACTATGCAGCCTACCAGAGACATTAAGCATGTATGAAGATGGTAGATACTACGCACCACTTGAGCCCAACAATAAAGCAGCTAATGAGCCTGCTAGGTTTGGCGATACTGTAGCTGTTTTGCGTAGTGATATTTTAAAGTATTACGATATAGCATAGGCATAGCCTGAAGGAAATATGATGAGCGATAAATCAATGCCAAGAACTATATATGCAGGGAAAATTTATCCTTCTAACACTAGTGGAAAATGGTTCGATAAAGCAATAGATCACCCAGCAATGCCGAAAACACCCTACATGAAAGCATCGGATGTTATTGCTAATACAGATGAGCTGATGAGAGTATCTATTGCAAGAGAAAGAACACTAAAGAAAAAGCACAAAGCCGACCTACAGCGTGAGAAGCTTGCGTTGATGGAGCATGAAATAAATGAAATAAGCGGAATCATGCAAGCTGGTGAGTTTAGTTACAATCAAGCTATTGTTGATGTATTAAAAATACTAAGGGATAAAAAACGTAGCATACAGAGCGAGGTGGAGTGATGAATACCAAACTAGATCATTTAATAGGCTGCGTTGGTGAGGAGTGTGGAGAAATACAACAGGTTATAGGTAAGATAATTCGCTTTGGTATCTTAGATACAAACCCGCATACGAAAAACACTAATTGGGTTGAGTTACGCAAAGAAGTTCACGATTTAGTTGCCGTGTATGAAATGGTTTGTGACGAGTTTGATCGAGTGGAAACTTTAGATAGAAAACTTATCGACAAAAAGAAAAAGCGAGTTCTTAAATACATGGAGTACGCAAGAGAAAAAGGGCAACTTGAGGATTAAACAATGACCAATAAAGATACATTCAGAACAGGTACACCAGATGGCTCGCCATTGTTAAATAATAATCCATTGAACAATAAAGATATGCCAGATGTTTTCTATGCGCATAAATTTACAGGCGACAATTCGAGTGGCAAATGGTTCAGCGCAAAAGTTTATACAGCTAATTGGACTAAGTGTTACTCACAATCTCACATAGACGAGCTAACACAGCAGCATGAGGCAGAACTTAAGGCGCATTCGATAGCGTTCTTTTATTGGTGGCATAACCAATCAGGCACTAATACTGAGCAAGGATATGAAAGCTATTTAGAACATCTAAACGCAAAGGTAAAAGACGATGAGTGAGTTAAAGCCGTGTCCGTTCTGTGGTGGTGAAGCTAAATTACACCATGTTGGTAACATGCACACTAAAAAGAGAGTTTCAGTTGTTGAATGCCAGACTTTCGGGTGTTTTGGCCTGGCTCGTGTTGGGGCGCTAAAACATGACTTTGAATGGATGGATGAAAAGGTAATAGATAAATGGAACACCAGAAACAACGAAGCATTTAAGCTTGAGCTTATAGAGGCTATTGAGGGTGCTGTTGACTCTACTATATGGGGATATGATGGCGATTGCAACGTAATGGATAACATAAAGGAAGCAATTGATGAGGTGATTAAATGAGTAAAACACTAGCATTAATATCCTTAATAGCGATATGGATTATTATTGGCATGGAGTTAGTCAAAGCCTGTGATGTTGATGATCTAACTGATTATTCAGCTCATCATTTACTTGTAGTTTGTACGCCTGTTACTGGTGGGTATGCAAAGAATCTGTATTATAAAGGTGATGAAAAATGTGGAGTAAATTAGAATGAGATCGTTTTTATTCGCATTATGGCTTAAGTATTGGGTAGCTGTACTGCCTTATATGAAGAATGAAAAATGCGTAAAAGCACATGATAAATTAATCAGAAGACTAAGAGCAAGACTAGGAAATTAAAATGAAAAATGAATCAAAACACGAAAGTAAACTACCAGCAATATTCCTTATGATAGCTGCATTGTTATTGTTCTATGCGGCATTTATGGCAGTTACTGAGGTTGTAGAGTTTGTTATTTCGCTGCTTTAGTTGATATAAGAATGCCTTCTAGCGTTTCTATCCGCTTATCACCTAATACAACTCTAATATAGGTATCATCGGCCACACAAGATAGCTCGGCCTCTGTGAATGATCTTAGGCTTGGCGGTATCTTTCCTGATAAATCAGCGGGCAAATATTCAATAGTAGTGCAGCTAGTCAGGCTTATTATAATGGCCGCGCTCAATAGGCTTGCTTTCATTCTCTAATCCCTCCACTAGTGCATCTGTGGCTTTCTCTGATGATCGCTGCAACGCCTTAGCTCGTTTCAGCTCTTCTTGCTTACGTTCTGCCTTTTCATTAGCCAGCGAGCCTCTAAGGAATAATACAGCAAACGCTAATACAGCACTTAAGCCGCCTAGTATTTTACTTAGCACCGACAGCACCAGTAGTTTTGTGCCTAAGAAATGCAACAACAACACTAACACCCATGAATACATAGCCATAGTTTCCAGCTAGTTTATCTTGCAGCATTGGTAAAGCCTGCAAAACAACAGCGGCCACAGCTAATAATGCTGCATAATCATAAGTTCGTGATTTTTTTATAATACCCTTGTATGTCATTTTATTTCCTTTCTATTTCTAGTAAGTAACAATCTACTTCTAAGCCACTGTCCATATTTGAGTTAAATACGGCCTTAGTAAAATCTCTATTAACGCTTGCATGAGGCTCTGACCAATAACCGGAACCTGTGTTATTTGTGTCAGCTAACTTAGTAATAACTGGGTTATCTTCTACAGTGCATGAAAATATTGCGTCAGTCCACCATCTAACGCCATTTTTGCCGCCGTAAGTAGATATAAGAATTTTACCAGCTGAGTTAAACGCCTTGCCTGATATATGAAAAGCTGTACTAGCTCCATTTTCATACAGTGAAAACAAGTTTATTCGCTCATGCGTATTTAGATTAAATGAGGTAACAAACCCAATGTCATAATCAGTATAAACAATGCAATCATCACCATCAGAATTAATACATATGTCTGAATGCGGCCCCTTTCTAGCTATACCATGACCAGAATTAAAGTCTCTCGAATAAACCATTAACCCGCATGGACTGTCTTTAGTGCCTAGCTCTGTAGTGCTTTTACACTCATTAGGAACATGCCAAGATGGGACTATATATTCACCGCTAGGACTCATGCTTACATGGTCTGGTCTGCCTATTCCATGCTCTTTATAATCGAAGCTAGAAATTATGCCTTGATTAATATCAACAACAATTAAACCTAATGGCTTAAAATCGATTGTCTCTACCTGCAACCCCCAATATTTAAAATCACTTGATGGGCTTCCTTCGGATTTAGTCCAGCATCTAGCAGCTGTAGGCCATATATCTTTAACGCCAGATAAATCACAAACCTCAGCGACTTCATCAGTATGTACATTATGAGAAAGTATAGACAACCCGCCGTTATTAGGGAATTTGTAAAGCACATCGGGATTAGTTGGGTGCCATTGAGGTTCAACGCTGCCACCGCCTAAGCTTAATTTTCTATAATAAGTCCCGTCCAATTTATATAAATGCCAGTATCCGTTTTTGGCGTATATTAAAACTAAAGAATTATCAGAGTTAAACGCCTGTCTTCGTGAGTAATCATTCCTAGCAAAACCCACAGGTGGTTGATTGACGTAATCTGTAAGTCTAGTAATGCTTTTAGTGGTGATTGGAGCGTCTACTGGAACTTTCTTAGGTGTATCTATAGGGGCTGTATTAGGCTCATCTGTAGGCTTATTCGACAATATCAATTCGTCTAGCTTGTTTTCTATCCTGTTTATTGCATCTACAAAATCATCAAGCTCTTCAATATTTAAAATCATTATCATTAAATCCCTGATGTTTTAATATTTATATCTACCGCATATGCGTTAAACGTAAATAGTAAAGCGATTAGTATTAGTGTGTTTTTCATTCAATCATCCTTGTTTTCGTGTTTTTCGTTGCATTTAACTATAGAGTCTTCAACAACCGCAAGTCTATAAAGAACTAGTTGTTGCAGTACATTTATATCGTTTATCTTTTCGGTTACGTCTTGAGTCGGCTTCATAATATTAAGCGCGCTATCAGATGCACCAACACCTAGAAGCAGCAATATAATAGCTATAACTCTTTTATCATCCACTTATTTAACCGTGTGAAAATCTATAATATGAGAATCAAGTTTTTCGTCAACCGCCTGCACTGATGATTCATTGTCATGTATTTTAATCTTAATCGAGTCTACTTGAGCTTTTATTAAATAAAATATTATCGAAAATAATAAAAAAATGAATGCGCATAAAGCAGAAACTATAGCTATCAAAACATCATTAGGTATAGTTTCCATTATTTGCCTTTTGTTATCTCAGACAACACGATAATAATTAGAATTATTCCCATCCCTGCCAGTATGAACCCTATGTCTAATCCTTGCAAAGCCATGATACGCGCCTCTACTTAGCCCTAATAACTGCAAGACACAGAACAAGGTCATTGCTTGTGTATATAACTCTAAAGGCACATCTGCACCATAAACGATATAAAACATTAAATGAGCAGCAGCAATAACAAAAGAAAGGGCCGCAAAATAAAACGACCCAGCAATTACAAATATAAGCACATAAGCAACATTGATTAAGGACATGACAGGGTCAAACCAAGCCCCCGCGTATATATCATATGACCTCATTAAAACGTCTACCGATATAAAAACACAAAATTCAGAAAGCAATAAAAACGCTATTGCAGATTGTCTTGTAAACTTAAAACTAAGCCAGCTTATAGGTGATTTAGTAAGCTTATCAGCATTTACTGATATTAGAAATACCATTAAGCAGAGGATGGAAAGGAACGCAATATCTAAGCCGTTAATCATTTTTTAGTACGGCGCTTGCGTTTCTTCTTGTCTTTCCCTCTGCCTCTGCCTGTTGATGCCATGTTATTCACTCCTAGTTTAATAGGTTAGTTTTCCAGTCATCCACTATGATTAATCTAAACTCATTAGTATCAGACATTAAATTCATAAATTCATTATAACCATGCTTAGAGTCGAGTATACCAGAATCATTACCTAGCATGCCAAACGACTCACCAACTAAGATACAGCCGCGTGAATCATCATCTAAATTGCCTTTATGGAATAATATGTGACTTCTGTTTGGTACGTTCATCACTTCAAACGTATCATTAAAGCGAGGACTATCAACACGCTTACAGATATATTCACCAGCTAATATACATGCACCAGCAACGTCACCAACACTAGGCTTATTATTATTCCATTCACGCTCAAGCGTTACAGCAAAAGGGTCGTTTTCAAATACTAATACGCCCTTAGTGCCTTTGTTGCTTGTGGTTACTCGTCTTATTAGTAGGGTTTTCACGATAATAGCTTTTTAGCTTCGTTAGCAAATAAAATTCCCTGCTTCCACTGTCCAAATCCATTAGGGTGGAAATCGGCATTTTTAAACCACTTTAATTGAGCGCCTTGTGGGTTATGCCCGCCAAAATAAGTGAATTGATCTACTATATGAACTCTATCAGTAAACCCATTTAATGCAGCCCATGTCGGTAATGCGTTTATATAACCATTAATAGTATCAACACGCGCTATTCTTGTGGCATCACCAGACCATGTACTTCCGTTTCTTATATCAACAGATGGAACCGTACCTATAATTATATGATCTGATACTGCTAGTACAGATGTTATCTGCGCCTTCATATCTGTATCAGAATCAGCAAGCGTAAATGATAAGTCTATAGCGTCATTAGTCCAGCCACGATATAGAGCTATTTTAGGTCTTAAATCAGACACGCCCAGATTTGGCTTAGTAGCATCAGCCCCGCTTATTTGATCTTCGATAGCCGTTGTTCCTGTATTATTTACAGTAGACCCACCAACTCCCGCTTCTACAGACGCGCACTTTAAACCAATATTGTGGAAAACTGAATCAAAAGCCAGTGTGCAGCCTGCTCCATACATTTCTGACGCATCGCTATTATCAACAAAAGAGTCTCCGTACCAAACAATATTAGATAGCTTTGGATTAACTGCAAAGCTAACAGGCCGAGAAGCCATAACCACATTGCTCATTAATGCGCCTGTTGCTGGTAAAGCTTGATTAACTACTGCGCCTATCATTAAATGCTCAAATATGCCGCCTGTATAAGCCGCTCTAGCACCTGTTCCAGCAAGCTTGCCATTAAAATAAATCTCACCTTCTGAGCCATTCCATGACAGCGTTACAATGAATCTATTATTATTACCTGACGCGATTGCTTCGTGTGATCTAAACCATGAGTTTATAGCCGGTGTGTCTGCTGTAGCAGAAATATAAGCAACTATCCTATTACTTGCATCTATGTGTATGGAACCATAAGGAGTTGCGCCACTGATAGCTGAATGCCAATTAATAAAATAACCAGATGTTGCCCAGTCTTTGGCCGTTGAAAATTCAGCAACAAATGTAGCAAATGAGTAAGCATCTATCTCAAAACTAACCTGCCCTGTGTATTGCATCTGAGCTTTTATAACAGGATCAAGGCTGGACATATCAAATAATATACCGCCATTAGCGCCAATTGTTACACCTTCACTAGATACAACCGCGCCGGTCTGAACAACGCCAGATTTTGACGTAATATCATCAGTGTCTTTACATGAACACTGAATAAGGACTGTTTCATCATCTGAACCGAATGGAATAATTCCATTGTATACATTAGGCATATTAAGCTCCGTAAATTATCTGAGCATTAGTATTAGCAACACTACCCACGTTAAGAACTCGTATATTAGTAAATAACCCATTTACATCACGGGTTAATGTCCCTCTCTCGCCGAATGCTATCTGAGTGTCAGGGTCTACAATAACCCCTGCTGTGGTGATTGTTTTAACAGTAGTTACGAACCATGTAACGCCATAATCAAGAGACATTTCAACATCAACAGTGCCTACTAAACAATGAACTGTTACAGTCTTACACCATGATATATCAGGCGATGTATAGATAATTTCATTATTAGTATCTTTTGCAACGCCTAGAACACTCTCGGTTCTATCCTCTATATGTGCGCCGTAAGCATTTACTGAGCCTGCTTGCGTTTCTGTATGCTTTGCGCCGTTAGTGCTTTTGTCGTATAGAGGGTCGCCTGTTGCAGTGTCTTTTGACAGAGTTAAACTAGCGCCGTTATGTGGGTCGTTTGCCATTATCTATATCCTCTTAATTTAGTGTATTTTAAGCTATTAGGCTTGTTAATGCTATTTAATCGCACAGTGGCCGAAATCCCACGGTTCTATAAGATATTCACACATTAATACGGCTATTTTTCCGCGCCATGAATAAGGCTCTGTGCGTAAATAATGCTTTAATCTTTCTGTAACTGTCTTGCGGTCACTGTCTGGAAGCTCTGCAAATACATAAGTCATGCAAGTGTAATTTACAATCACATCAGCAATAACAAATACAACGCCCCATATATACGCAAGCCACAATCTAAGCCCCGTTAAAGGCCTTTCTCTGTGCCTTGTTAATATCAATCCAGTTGGAATAAACATAAGCCACAGCAGCACTATGCCGCCTATAACGTATAATTCTATGTTGTAGTAAAGAGCCGCGCCACCTGTCAAGGCATGCAAGGCGATAAAAAACATAAATCTTTTAGTTAATATATTCATATGCCAAAAATACCATCAATTTGAGAATCTGATAAATTCAAAAGCGCCGAAACCTGCAATACCTCTGGATTATTTCTCTTAAATACCGTGGCATTAGCCCACATTATTTTAATTCGGCTAGACGTGTCAGGCAAGGCAACAAAATCCTCAACCGTTGATAACAATAGAGCATCATCCAAAGCGAGCATAAAGTCCATTCTGCTTAATGCGACTGTATTTCTTTTCTTTGATAAATCTACATCAGCCTTTCTTGTAGCATCCTCTGACAAAACACCGTCAATATAATTATATACAGAATGACCATATACAGAATGAGCTATTTCTTTTGATTGATCTTCTGTTAACTGAATTAAATCAACGCCTTCTTCATTATGAGTATCTAATATAGCGCCATTATTATCTATGCTTATAAACATGCTATGAAACCTCCCAAGCGCCAACTATGCCAACGCCATTAGTAACCCCTATCCACGGGTCTTTAATGTCATCGCCAGTCTGATAGCCGTTTGTGCTCCAATTGCCGTAAATCTGTATTAAATCGCCCTCGACTACAGATAAATCATACGTTTTAGCCCCAGCGCCCGTAAATTCCCCGCTAATTGCAACGCCATTTTTATAGACACGGCCATACATTGATGTATTAGGATTTTCCCACCCTACTCTCACAGTCCCAGTCTGCCCAGACCGACATTGAAAAACTTTATTATATGAAGAATGAGCCACTGTTGTTGGTATTTGCCCGTGATAATAGGAAATAACTTCTGTACCAGCGGTCATATCATTAAGCTTATCACCAGTTATCTCGCTGTCAGGAATCATTGCAGCAACAATATAATCATTAGCTAATACTGGTGCGCCTGAATCTTTAGCAAAAGCAGAGGCTACGTTATCACGCAATGCTGTCATTAAGCCCGTTGTTATTGGGCTGTCCGCATCTACATCACTATTATTAATTACTGTCCAAGTCATAAAATCACCTATGCTATTAAATAGCCAGCATCACCGTTACTCATTAATCCAGTGTTTTCACAAATAAACCCGTATGCGGCTTTGTTATCGTCTGTTTCTGTTAAATAATCACCCATTGTATCAGGTGTTATAAAACCATAAGATAAAATTGAATAATCCCACGTTTGAGCCTCTATCTCTATCTGTTGCTTGTCGTGAATATCTGATACTTTTAAAATCTGTGCGCTTTGCGTTAAGCTTGAGCCGTCTATATCCTGAAAAGCAAATGTTTTGAGTATTATACTATCACCCGTCCAAACGCTTGCATCTTTTTTATCGACTTTAAACTTAGCCGTGCTTGGTGTGCCTGCGTACCTAGACAGCAATCGACCCGCTAACGTAACAATTAAGCCAGCATTAGCACTACCTAGCCAATCGGCATAGATAACACGAATAGACTTCTCATCGTAAGCGTTAACATTTTCAGAATCACTATCGACCTGAACATGCAGCTTTTTATAATTCTCTGCTTTGTCTAATCCGTCTGTTACATCTTCAATATCATAATATACCCATATTTGAGATACGCGGTCTTTCGCATTGTCTTTATTAGACATCGTATCAGCGACAATGCTTGAGGCATCCGTAAGCGTTGGGGGTGTTTCATTCTTTAATGCAGGGGCAATAGCTCTTAATTTAATTTCTTGGTCGCGCTCATCAAACCATATGTATATTAAGTTTTGCTCACATAGTCTTTGCAATAACTTTGTTACGCCTGTTGGCTTAGTGATTATATAGGTTAAATCGTTACCACTTAACCAATCAGCTTTCTCTAAATCCCACAAATCATCAGTACCAGTAGGCACAGCAAGGCCAGCATCATAAGGCAAGAATGACTCTGAAATACCTGCGTATGTGTTTAGCAATTCGTGAATAATATCAACAACATTTTCAGCGGTATATTCTAAGCACTGTTGTACATCATCATCTATACTATGAGCTTTAGCCTCTGTGCCGTGTGCGCCTCTACCTAAGCCGTTTAGCGTGTCAGTTGTGATCGATGTATATGTTATTACTTCTTTGTCAATTCTAACGCTGCCAGACGCATCATAATCAGCTCCTTCGCCTGTCTGTAGCGTTAGCGTTGTTGCAACATCAGTAATAGCGGCCACAAGCGTGCCTGTACTAGCGGCAGGGGCTACGGCCTTTTTATCATCAGCAAGCTTTAAAATGTCCTTGCCTGTTATCTTAACCGCGCCCTTAGAGCTTAAATCTATGCTGTCAATTATATAATGACGGCTGTCAAAATCAGACCATGAGAAAGGGTCGTTTATATACCCTTGCCTAATTCTCATTGAGCGGCCTTTGTAATAAGGATTTCTAGCTTTTAACTTGCCAAAGAATGAGCCTTGAGACTCAGCATCATAAGCCCTAGTAGCAAAATAAGGGTCAATGCCTATATCATCATCGGCAAAATCTTTAAGGTTTAAACTGGCTACGCCTCTACGTCCTAGAGTGCCTTTAGGGTCTATCTGTGTTGGGGTAAACCGTGGCTCGCCATCAATAGCAGGGTAGCCAATCTCGCCAATAGGAATATAGCTAACAGACTGATAAAACCTATAAGTCTTAGTGGTCTTTGCGTAGTTTGCCGTGTCTTGGCAAGTAAAGAACGTGTTGTAACATTCGTTTCCAGATGTAAGGCCAGCCGTACACGCTCCAACGCCATACGCTAACGAGCATGAATCTAAATCAATTTCGCAGACCGTTAAAGGCGCTCTATTATCATCAATTCTGCTAGTGTCATACGTCATAAAGGGCCACGCAATTAAGACTGAAATCTAAATAGATGCTATCACTATAAGCGGGGTATTTAATATTATTAGCCATACAATAAGCTGTTTCTAGCGGGTAGTTTTCCCAATCCCAAACAAAATAAAATGGATACAACTCAATACTGTTAGCAAGCGCATCCCAGTTAGCATCAATCCATGCTCTAGTAATCTTTGGTTGATTTATATCAACTTTTGAGCCTTTTCTAATTAACGAGCGACCTAAATAATTACCGCTTTCTGACATATTATTATAAATCTTACGATCTCTATTTAAATTAGCCGGACTAAAACCCTCCGGTAGCCCTCGCTCAAGATAAAGAACAGTACCTAAGAATAGATTTGCTATATAAAATATCCCTGATGGGGCCGCCACGAAAAAACGCCAATATCTAGCGGAAATAGCCCCGCCAACCACATAAATAACATTATTATTTGATGGGGTTAACGTAGGGCTAAAAGTTAACTGCTCGCCAGCCCAAGCCCCTGTTGCTGAATACTGGACATAAATATCTGCTGAAATATCAGACAGATTATGACCAGCTACACCCCATGAATTTATAGATACGCTTGAACCCATATCGACATAATATGAATATGAGCCTACTGCGCCAGCACTCCACCATGACGAAGTTTTCCAGCTTTGCGCGTTTTCTTTTTCGTATCCTGCCGTATCTGTAGCAGTCACCGTCCCGCTTTTAACTAAATTGTTATAACCAATATATGAAGTCATTACACCGCCACCAATGTCGAGCCATCGCCCAATTCTTCGTTTATGCTATCAATTAAATCCCGTACATTCTCCCTAGAATAGCCAGAGCCGTTAAGGGTAATAGTCACCTCTCTAGGGGCTGTAGTGCCATCTGTTGGAACGGGAACAGGCACGTTAGGAGAGGGCAAACTAGGCACAGAAGCACCGCCACCAACAGAAGGAGCGCCACCACCCCCGCCACCAAAAGACTGAGAGCTTATAGAGCTAACCTGAGCCGCGCCCGCAACACCTTGAGCTATGGCAAGTGGTATATTCCACGGGTAAGGCGTTTTAGCCATTGTTAATGTAACAGCTTCATAGGTGTTAATTAACGCAGAAGCCATCGCCGCTTTTTTACCTATCTCGAATAACTTTTTAGAGCCTGAGCTTTGAAGGCTTGCCAATACACCTAATGTATTCTTTGTGGTATCCATTTTCATTTTAGAATGGGTACGCTCTGCCGCTTCTTCATTCAGTCTATGCAATGAGTTGGCTATAGCTATTTGCTCATTATTAGATTTTATTGCCTCTAATTCATTGAATCTATTTTCTGCCGCCGCGCCTGCCGAAATAGAGTCTGCTATTTGCTGATCTATCAATAATTGCTCATTAATCTCTTGCTGTCTTAATAATGCAAACTCGCTATCACCGCCGCCGCCTGCATTTGTAACCGCTTCCGCTAGTGCCGTGCTAGTGCCTTCTATTTCGCCTTTTAGTTCAGATAATACTTTTTTAGACTCTTCTGCGCTTGATGTTAGCCAGCCCCATAAACCTTGAGCGCCGATTTCCTCTGCTGCTTCCATAGAGCCTTGTTTAACGCTAGAAAATAACCCGCCTATAACAGAAGTAGCCTGAATGCCATAAGTAACCACTTGAACCAAGCCAGTCCCCATATCTTGCAAGCCGTCTTTTATTGCTGGGTCTTGTAATATTTCTCTAAATTCATTTAATGCGCCGACTAATTCCTTATCGTCCAGCGTGCCAAACGTCTGCAAGGCTACGTTTTCTATCTGTGTGAAGGCTTGAGACACTGTTTTTTCTGTTTGGTTGAATGAATCAGATACAGCGCCCGCTTGTTTTTGCAATGCTGCAATTACCGCCTCTGCGTTTAACTCACCAGCCGCGCCCATTTCTCTTAGCTGGGCTATTCCTATGCCTAACCCTTCTGCAATAGCTCTAGCCAGTTCAGGAGTTTGCTCCATTACAGAATTAAGCTCTTCGCCTCGTAACGCGCCAGCCGACAAGCCTTGCCCTAACTGGAATAGAGCCGCACTAGCACTAGCAGCACTCGCGCCAGACAAAGCAATAGCTTGGTTGATTGTTTCAGTAACGCCTAAAAGGTCTTGATTAGATAGATTTAAATCTTTAGTAGATCGAGCCAAACGACTGTATAAGTCAATCGTACCTTCAAGGCTACCGCGAGACTCTTGAGCCACATCAAACAATTGAGTTTGAACGGCCGCCAAATCTTCTGCATCTTTTGTGACTAGCTTTAATTGATTAGATAGTGCTGAGTATTTATTTATTTGGCTTATTATTTGCTTGGTAGCAAATCCCAGTCCTACACCAGCTATAGCAGATTTAAGGCCACCAAATGACTTGGATAACTTCTTTGTGGATTTCTCAGCGTCTTTCCCGCCTTTCTCTAATCGGTCAAGCTCAGAAACGGCTTTTTTAATATCCTTCGCTTCTATCTTAATGCCAAGCGTTGCTATATCAGTTGCCATGCTGAACCCTTAAATTATCTATTTTAATCATTAATTCAACCTCGAAAGGGGTAACGCTGCCTATTAACGATTGATAGGCTAAAAGCTCTTGATAGGTTACTTTTTCACAGCCGTTTTTAATCTCAATATACAAAGACCATAAATAGCCCGCATCTTCGTTTAGCTCTGGTTTATTCCTTAATCCATCTGGCTTTATGCCTGATGATTTTAAAACCTGATTCCATTGAGCCAACCTTGTTATTTTAGCGTCTTTATCGTAGCCGTAAGCATTGAAAGACCACTCAGCAAACGCTAATACTTCATCGGTTAGCTTTTGGTAAAATTTGCACGATTACCAATAAACCTATCTATCTGGTCTGCAATATATGGCGCAATTTCTAATAGATTAAGTATTGCTTCATAGCTAAACGGGATTTCTTTGCCTTCTGACTCAAGCCCTCTAAAGCTCAAGCAAACTTTAGCCAAAATCTCATTATCAGATAACTTGTCATCACCAGATTTTCGAGCATTGCCTTTAAGGGTTTCACGCCACAACTTAGAATCAACACCAACAACGGTAACATAAACATCAGTATCATTACCTAGCTGGTCTTTAATTTGAAGCTCTGAGCCTTCACCATGAATAGTGCAAGTATCTAGCTCGCTAATATCCATTATACTGGGTTCCGTTCAATAACTACCTGAGAATCATCTGTAGCGTCATACAGCGCGATAAATGGCAATGAAATACTGATCTCACCCTCACCGTCTACGTCAGGTTGACCGCCGTTATATTTAACATTAGGCAATTCGATAGAGAATGAATTTCCAGCAGGGTCGAGCAATACTAGAATAATTGAGCTTGCAGTTTCATTAATGAACTTTTCGAGCAATGTTTTAGACTGAAAATAAGTAGTCATTGTGCCAGTTAAGCGAGACTTGCCAATGCTAGGACGGTCTGTTGTGTCTGAACCAACAGCAAACAAAGGATTAAGGCCGTTTTCAAGGCTAAATTCAATACTTGTTACCGTACCAATAGCACCGCCACCCTCGGTAATCGTACCGCTGAATGAGTCCATAGGCTCGACAGTAGTGGCCGCCGGATAAGTAGCCCCTGTAATAATGGCCGTACCGATTGATGTATCTTGACCGATAACGCCAAACGTACCCGTAACAATTGCGTCAGGCGCAACAGATAAGCTAAACGTATTAATCTCGCAGCCTGTATAGCGATGCCATTCAGGTACGTCCAAGTCGCTAAAATAACGCTCTATAGAAAATGATCTGCGAGTAACGCCCGCTTTTAACTGGTCAATGCCCGCGCTAGGCACGCCAATATCCCAAGTGCCACCTAATGCCGCCTCAATTAATTGGTCAAACGAACCGTATGACATTTTAATTGAAATATCACCAGCAACCGATTTATTGCCGTGTCGAAAGCTTTGTATTTGTCTATCGTTTCTTAATTCGTCAGACTCAAAAGAAGACTTGCTTAAACCTAAGCTTGTCCCAGTGTGTCTAACGTCCACAAAGGTAGGTGTTGCCGGAGTAGTACCATAGGTAACTTCCGCAATAGCACCCATGCTGTGACCTGAACCTGCTGCTGTTGTTGCCATTTCTTACGCCCTCGCCTCTGTGAAGCTTCTATAAATTATTTCAACGGATAGCATAAACCAGCCGTCTGCATTTAGTGACCCGCCACGCTGGGCGCTTGTTACCGTTACTATGCGGCTATTATAACTTAATCTAGTGCCGCGTTTAAAATGATTTGCGATATTATCAGCCATTACTACGGCTGCATTTTTGCCCTTGCCAGCGGGCGCGAATATATCAACTTGATAAATCCCAATAGTTTCATCGGTTCCGCTAGTGCCTAGACTAGATTGAACCGTTGCACCTTGTAGGTTAGTAGGCCGTAGATAAAGCGTACCAACGACAGGCTCGTAGGTTGTATTTTCCCAAGCTACAGGGGGGAGGCTTGCCATCGTGTTTAATTGACCGTCTAAAGCCGCGCTTATGTCAATAAATACGCTCATCGTTTAGCCTTCTTAGCGTTTCGCATAACAATATATTTAAACTCGGCTATGGTCACTCGAACCATTCCAGCGGGAGCCTGCTTAGAATGCCCGTTTTCTATCGAATCAGCATAAGGCAAGTTATTAACCATATAAATAGAATCTACTATTTCAGCTTTTCCAGTTACTCTATTAGCAGTAGACAAGGCTTTCTGTGCTGTGCCTTCTGTGTCACCGCTCGCCATAGTGTTTAATGTTGCTTGCCAGTTACCACGTAAGCGGCCTGTCCTAACTGGCGTGCGTCTTATTATGCTGCTGAATATCTCTAAGGCTGAACCACGAAAAACAGCCGTAGCCGCCTTCTGAGCCTTTTCAGTAAACCCTGCTATATCAGAACTAAAGCTCATTTTCTTAGCTGCAATGTGTAGATAACCACAGTACCAGCGGGTGAAGTTGTCATTACGTCCATAACTCGATAAGTGTCGGAATCTATTACACAAGTGTCATCTATCAATGGTGCTGTTGTAGTCGCCTCTAAGAGCAGCTTAATATCACCGCTTTCTATCAGACCATCTTTTAATTCAGCCTTCTTGTAATTGAATACAGCGCCGTTGCCTGTGTATGTAGTCGCAGTACCTAGCGTTTCTTGACCCAATACAGGGTCGAAGCTGGCTAACGTCTTGCGGGTAAAGGTTATTGATTGGCCTTTATCGGCTAACAGCTTTGATGCCGTAGAAGCCAAGCCCGTGTAGAACTTACCCACGGATAACTCTTGCAGACATGCCGGATTGATTGCTTAGTAATTTATTTAGCTTTGATTCAGCAGCAGCGAGATAAGTAGCTATCCTAGAGCCAGCGGAATACTCCACCTCAATTTCTCCGACCTTTTCCCTAACTGTTTCACGGTCAACATTAGCCAGCGGATTAGTGCCGCCATCTATTCCTATACAGAACTCGCAAAGAGCGTCTATTAAAAGCTGTGGAATAGTGCTTGAAGTAACGCTATAGCTATCAATAACAACATTATCACGCGGCCACTGTAATGGCTGTGCGTCTGTAGACTTATAGCCTTGATATAATTGAGACTCTATATAATCCATAGCCTGAATAAGCAATACAGCAGCCGTGCCAGCTAATGTAACGCCTCTGTCTGTGGCATAGGTAGATAAATCAGCCTCAGATACATAGCTGTTCGCGCCTGTAACAATCGAGCCTGTTTCTACAACTATAGTTGCCATTATTCAGCCTTTTTAGTTTTTGCTGCTTTAGGCTTATCGGCCTTTTCAACAAATAGCTTCTGTTCTTTATGATCGTCTTTATTGATGATAATAAAGCCTTGCTCATTATCCGCTTGAATTTTAACTGTTTCACATGTCATCGTCATAATTTAACCCTCTGATTAATACCATTGAAGCTAACCCCTCGTGAGAAGGATTAGCGGCAAGATACTAACCTAACAAAGTTGCAATGTTTTCAGACTTCCAAGCTTTTACGCCCCAAGCTGCCGAAACATTAACCATTGTCTTCTGGAAGCCTTTATATACCGAAATATCAAAGACCAAACCAGAACGGTCATCAACGATCATCATGCTATCAGAAGCAGCATCACCACCCTCAGGCATTGCAGGCGCTCGCATAGCAATCTCGAACGCTGAACGCTCAAGAGCGATGTTGCCAGTGTAAGTATCACCGATAGTCATAGCTACAGCAGAAGCCGCAAGAGCTTGACGTAAACCAGTACCACCTAAAACGATAGTGCCGGCAGCAGCTACGCCAGTCTCAACGATGTATTTATTAGTATCGCCTGCGAAGGTTACAGTGTCACCAGCTAGAACCGTACCTGAACCCGTGATAATTGGGATTGACTTAGTGCCGATAGCAAAACCAGTAGTAGCAGACGTGTAAGAAGTGCCCGTGCCCTTAGTATGAGTTGATACTTTAGCTGATTCGCGTACATTCAAATCAGACAATGGCAATAATATGCCTTGACGTAGAGTTGAATCAGTACCAGCCGCACTAGCATCAGTTAGGTTGGTAAGAGTACGAAGATTAGCACCTGCTGTTGAGTTAATGATTAAACTCGCATCAGATACCGCACAGCCGTTATCTACTAAGATTTGGCGCACATGAGCAGGCCCAGCAAGAGTAGAAGCAAACGGAGTAGTACCAGCCGTACCATAAGCACGAGAAGAAGCTACATAAGCAGCCGCCCAAGCATCGTTTTCAATCTCATTCGTTAGTGTGCGCATTGCCTGAGCAATTTGATCACCATAGATTGTTTCAAATCCTGAACCGTTGTTAACGCTTAGGATATTTTCACCAGTCCACGGAATCTGTACACCACGAGATTTAGTAATTGATAAAGTCTTGCTATCAACCGTTTGATCTGTACCCTGTGGGATAGTCATAGAAGCAGTATTATCTACCGCTGTTGCCGCGTTTGTGAAGTGCGAGCGAACCGTATCACCTACAGCAGCACGTTCAGAACCACCAGCATTTAAAGTTACAGAAGGAATCACACCTACCTGTTCACGTCCTACTACGTCAGCCGCTTTATATAAATCAGCAGCAAGATTTGTTAATACATTAGCCATTTTTTAATCCTCAAGTTTAAATTACTTTTCCGCCATCTAAGGCGAATTTTTTACGTTCTGATTGCGACAAAGCATCAAAATCACTTCGCGCCATTTCTTTTGCAGCAGCACCGCTACTATTTTTGCCACCTGTAGCACCGCCACCAGAAGCTTGAGAACCACGAATAAGAGAGGCAAACTTTGCATCATTCTTAAACTCGGCTTTTAAATCATCTAAACTCGACACGGTTAAATCACCGCTTGAGTCTGTTACCTTTAGCCCATCGTCCGTATATTTAAGACGTTGCGCAATGAATGTAGCCATTATATCAATATTAGCGCCGTCTGCAATGTCTGCGGCTATTTTCATGGCTGCGTTGTTTTTCTTCTCGTTAGCTACTTTCCCACTAAGCTCGTTATATTTAGTCTCCCACTCTGTATTTTTTTCAGTAGATGACTTGTATAACTGCTCATAATCTTTATCTTTTAAGGCTTTCTCATCAGATTTACGTTGTGCTTCTTCTTCTGCATGTCTGCGCTTTTCTGCTTCTGTTTTCTTTTCGCCTAGCAGCGTCTCGTTATGCTTGCGGAGCCTTTCTATTTCAGATGTTAAAGCTGTTAAGTCATCACCGCCACCGCCACCGCCTGAACCTTCGCCCTCTCCGCTACCTTCACCCTCGCCTTCACCTTCTTTACGGTTCAATTTGTATTTTAAAAACTGATTTCTTTTTAACATAGTTATTTACCCACTGGGTTGATGCGCTACTGCGCGTTATAAATTTGCTCTTTCAAACGCTTGAGGCTCTAACGCCCTCAATTCGTCCATATTATAAACTACAGCACGGTTATCTGTGAACTTATCCATAGATAGCCCGCCGTTTCTAAATAGCTTGGCACGGTCTTTGCCGTCAGTAAATTGGCTAAAGTACTCATCTTGAAAGCCTTTAGGCTGATTTCTTAGCCATCCACTGAAATTCCTATTGGTAACTGGGCCATCCATACTTGCCCTAGCGCCTGATAGCTTGGCAAGTGTGAAAGCAGGGTTAACGTCTGGAATCCTTACACTTCTACAATTAAAATGAATTGGTGGATGCGGGCCTTGTCCTACATCGTAAGTCTTACCGTCAAGGCTGGCGCATTCCATAGTTGTATGGCCGTCTAGCGTTGCCGTGTATATCTCACCGTCTAAAACATCTGAGTTTTCTTTATATACCGCACTCCTAGCTACCGTAGAGGCGTGATTAGCTGCCGTTCTTATCAATGCCTCAGCTTGTGCTTTTGTGCGCGTGTTAGTCATTTGAGTAACTGTTTTAGCTATCTGGTTAGTCGTCTGTCCTTCCGCTATTCCGACCCTTACAGCGTTTCCAACATCACGAGCCGCTGTGCCTGCAAATTGCGTAAAGGCTTTATTTATTGTCATTGATGCCGTTGTTTTACCACTAGTCAGCGTCATAAGTGAGTCAGTAAGACTTGCGGCCAATGCTTCTGCGTTTACCGTGGAGCTACCAGTAATCAGCATGTCATCTAGTAATCTATTGGTAAATCCAGCCTCATAATCAACCAAATCAATAAGCTCATCATTTAACGCTGTATTAACATCACCTAATGCCGCACTAATAGCCTGACTAACATCAGCTTGCATAATGGTTAATCGGTTAAATTGAAACTCTGTTAAATCAGCCTGTAATATCTTAGCCGCTATATCATCTGCAATATCGTCAAGGATAGGCAGCATTCTATTGACTATGCCGCTAGAATATCGCTGCAAATAGATTTGATGCCTCGTTAATGTATCGAGCGCGTAAGTATTAGCACTCATAACAATTGCATAATAAGGATAAGGGCAAGCGCATCATCTTTTTTAATTATCTCAATTTCAAAGTCTAAATCTTCTATTTCTATTTCTAGCTCTGATATTCTTTGCTCTATAAAGCTGAAATCAGGCATAGCAATCGAATCAATAACGCTTACCTGATTTATTTCTGGTAACTGTGAGTCTACTAATTCAGATAACCGTGCCCGCTCATCCTCTAAGTCTCTACGCCTTAATGCTTGCGCTATCTGTAATGATATAACATCACGCTTTGGCTTTGCCGTTCCGCCTGTATCCTTTCTAGTCTTAAAGAATATGAAAAAAGCTGGGCCTTTAATAGTTGAGCTAATCATTTAAATTTCTTCACCCCATTCGATCACAGCATCGACCGTAGCATTGCCAGTATAAGAAACTATTAGAATATCTCCATGAGTTAGATAAAAATCTATCGTATCTCTTGACGGATTATCCACGAAAGACGATGCATTTGCCTCAACTTTAAATTTAGTAATAAGCACCGCATTTCCAGTAACCATAGCAGTGGCATCAGTATCGACCTCAACAAATGAGCCATTGCCAATTGCCGCGAAAGACTCACCTGTGAGAGCGGATAAGTCCCTTGTTTTCCAAATACTAGCTGTAATTCGCGCGGTTGAACTTACAGTCACCCTTGCTAGTCGTAAGTCCCTTGTATTCTCTTTAGCATTTATTGTAGGCGGGCAGTAAATTGACGCTATCGGATAGTCTACATTATTCCCTGTCTGAGTCCCTATAGCAGAGCCGTATTGCTCTCGCTCAAGGTCACCGCCTTCGCTTGATATATCAGCACAACCTACCAGCATAGTAACATTTTCAGCCGCTTTAACGCACTCAAACCCAATAGAAATAGATGGGTTAGCCATAGAAAGCCCAGTCAACGTGCCTAAGTAGTTAAACGTATGGACAAGCTTTAAATTTATATAGAACTTGTAGTTACCAACTCCACGCCATTGGAACTGTACATCATAAACATTGCCTTTTTCTACGTCAAAATCTGGAATATCCGATGTATTTATTAGCTCTTCATCTTCTACGCCATTATTAAGAATTACAGCGTAAAGCAGCCCATCAGATTTAAGTCTAAAAAACACACCGTTGTCTGATGTAAACAACCCCCATCGCCTTGTTCCATCTAGCATCTTGTTAGGGCAAATGACAGCAGTTGCGAAGTGATGACCTCTGTTTGGCTGATACCTTGGGTGCCTTCTACTCTCCACAGCCGCAGATGTTAGTCCCGCAGTATCAAGGACTAATGCCCCGTTAGTAGACACTGCACCTGTGCTTGTTGAATTAGGAATCTCTGCGCCGTCCTCATACACTAGCCACATGCTAGAAGGCACATCAAAAGTGAACATACCATGAAAAACACTGTGATCTTGGGAAAATTTAGGCGTTCCCCATGCGTCGATAGTTAAGTCACCAACGCCCTGAACAACAGGCAATGGATGCGCTTTGCTTACCTGAGTAGCAGAGCCAGCATCGCCGTACTCAACCTTGAATAATGGATGATGCTCATTACTAATTACGTCAGTAGCAACATCAACCGCTTGTGGGTGTTCGTCAGGCTGTACTTTAATACTACTCACTTTCAGCCCCTATAATATCACCATTCTCATCACGCTGGATACTGATAGACTTACCGCCCTCTTGTATCGTTGTGCCTTCTACGGTGATCTGAGGCGCTTCTACGTTGATTTGCGCGGCCTCTACCGTAACACTAGGTGGCGACACTTCTACATTTACCATGTTTTCAGGGAAAGCAATCAATCCCTCTGGAACCTGAATATTAAACACAGGGGCTTCAATCGTTATATTAGGCGCTATTGGTTCAGCGGTCATAAGCTCGCCTTGAACGGGTGCCGCTGTTAGCTTTTCTAATATAGATATTAATGCCTGACTTTCTACCGCCTGTCCTTGTGGCTGTAATGTAGCGTTATTAATAGGCTCTAAATTAAAGCCTCGTGTATCATCACCGCCTTCATCATCATCTTCATCAGTCCAGCCAGCACGGTTAAGCGCATTATTCAAAGCATCGCTTGAAATATCGCCTCGATCTGCTAATTGAATCAACGCCATGACCTGCTGCGCATCTAAAGTCTTATCATAGAACTCAGTGTTAATAGATATTGATACTTCGCCATCGCCGCCCATGAATCTAATCGCCCATTCACAAGCCTTTGTAAGCCCGTCTTTTACATTCATTACAATCAGACTAAGCTTTGAATTTTGACCGCCAAAACGAATACGGGCCGCTTCTGCTGTTTCGTTTCCGCTTGAGTCTTGAATGATTCGAGCGCCTGTTTTAATAAGCTGATCTTCTTTTAGCTCCATACCTTTTAGTGGCATTTGATTTGATTCGGCCTGCATCAACTTAGCGTCAGCATCAACAGGCAATAATAGAGCTTTAGTAGAGCCAAGCAATACACCGCCTTTTAATACTTCCTCTACCCAACTTTGACTTAATCCGCTAATTACTGGTGTAGGCTGTCCAACCATAAAGCTAGACTCCTCATAATCAGCACTATTCCGATAATGAGCTAGGTTTATCTCCGATATGTCATACAAGGGAGCTTTGTCTGTGGTTTCATCGTTGTTTTGTGCGCCAATGATAACGAAAGGAATCGCATCCCAAGTGCCACCACTGAAATCACGAGGCGAGTATTCTTCGCCCTTTGGCTTGCTATCTTCGTCATATAACTGCTGAGTGTAAACACCATCAGTCAATCGAAGCACTCGGTATTGATCTACATCCTCCGAACCAAAGCCATCATCATCGACTTCTTCTACCATTTCATGCAATACGACTAATGAAAGCTTTTTAACGCCGTCTATAACCTCACAACGCCAATTAACAATAGACTCAAATGGGTAAGGTAATAAACTAGCCCTTAATCCACGAGCCGTAACCTCTGCTTGTGTAACACCTTCTTCTGCGTCTGGATAATCGACTAATATGCCATACTTAGCCGTCTCTAATTCATCGCCAACTATATCAACCGTTAACTGCTCAAGCGATAACCCGCCGCCCGTTGCATTCTCTTCTAGGTACTTGATAGCGTCCGGCAGTTCATAGGCCATAGGCTTGCGGAATACCATCCCTAACATGCCTTCTTTAGTCTGTCCGGTGAAGTTAACGTAAGAAGCCCGCTTTTTATAAGCAGTGTATCTATCTTCGTTTTCTTGTGATAAGTCAGAGGCATTGGGCTTAGGCAGGTACTTTTTGCCGCCGTCTCGTGTCTTTACTGCATCAGCGCCTTCTACGCAATCACGCACCTGTAAGACTCTAGGAAGGTATTTGATGTATTCTTTGTGCTGGTCTGAAACTGGCATATTTTATTTATCTCGCGAAGTTAACGGATAACTGAGCCACGGGCCTCTGTATCGGCATTTCAAACGCTATAGGATATGTCCCTGCGTCCGGTAAATGATCTAAATTGCTTTTCTTATCTGGTTCGCCGTTTTTGTCATAGGCTAATTGCTCAAGACATTTAGCAAACTCAGGGCATAAACTATCATTAATCAGCATTCTACCACTACTTAATGCCTTGTTGGTAGCTATGACGCGATCTTTAACTAGTGGGTTGCTAGGGTTCGCGTAAACCATAAAGCCTGCTTGTTCTAATAGAGTTATGTCAGATATTGAGGCATCTACTGTTTTTCTGCTTTTCCCGCTCGCATCTGGATATATTCTTATATTGTGTTCAGGCCATTTCTGCTTAACAACATCTATCATTGCTGGCGTGTCATATATTCCAGATAATTCACTTACGGCGTGCCAGTTATCATCACGCAAGACATAAATAACCGCGCTCATGTTTGTTACGTTAAAATCCATCCCTATGCGTAAAGGCTCTTTTTCTTGTATCGTCTCGCTCGATCTACATCTAACCCGATCATATGAATTAAACACCGTTCCAGATGTTAGGTTTACGAATTGGCCGTTTAGATAAGCCTCAATTAAGTTATCAGGATAAGTCTCTACAAGTGATTCTATGTAACCATTAGGTAAATTAGCGGCGTTATCATAGGTAGAGGCGTGAACTAAGCCATAGCTAGGCGTTGGATTTTCTTTAAACTGCTTATAAACAAATCTAAAGCCCTCTGGTGTTGTGGTTACATCAATACCATTAGCGCCTCTGTTATCACGCATCCTAGCTATGATTTTTCGCCACGAGCTTTCCGCCTTATCCATATTCAAAGTGTCAAGCTCATCGACAAGCGCATTACCTATCTTAAAACCAACTATTGATTCCGGTCTATCCATTGATCTACAAATACTTGTCCCTCTATACCTTGAGCCTGAATAAAAGCTAACTTCCTTATCAGATGTTTTAAATTGAGTCTTTAGCCCGAACCCGTGAGCCACTTCCTCGATAGTTGGGTAAAATATATCTCTGATCTGTGGGTATGTTGGCGCGAAATAGCCTTGATTTGATTTTGGGTGCTTTAGATAGTGGATACACTGCGACATACAGCCAACCCATGTTTTGCCAGTGCCATAACCTGCTACAAAAGCTCTGAACTTATGTGGCAAGCTAAGGAAATTGGCCTGCGGTATGTTTGATGATACCTCTAGGTTTTTAGGCATCTACTGGCTTTGATGCGTCTTTAGCAATTATTGATACGCTTATTGGGTCTGCTTCATCGTCACCAACTAAGGTTAAATTATCGCGCCATCCAAAGTTTTTAAGTGCGAATATAGGGGCTGCTGCGTTAGAGCCTCTATGCAATAATTTCTCGTATCCGTACTCAACTAACGACTTCGCTCTCTTTACAGAGTCAGAAAACCCGTCATATTTTTTATACTCGTCAATAGATTGACGGCTTGAAAATCCGAGATATAAAGCAAGCCCTGTCCACGTTATAGGCTCACCTGTTGCTCTACAATGACGGTAATAGTTATCAACCATTTCATCAAATTCTTCGGGTGAGTCATATTTTCTTGGCCTTCCGCCTGTATTGGCTATTAATCCAATATCGCCCGCGTTTTCGTTTTCTTCTTCGTCTTGAGCCACTAGCTCTAATCCAGCTACAAGCTGAACCCTCTTGATTATTTAGAGCTAATTATACCATTAATCAGTCCCGTGTTTCTAATTCGTTAAATATATCATCCATATCAAGCTCTATTGTCTGCCCGTCAATGGTAACGGTTGGCGCTTTTATCATGCAAAGAGCTAATAGTGTTTGCGCGTCTATCAATTCACACGCCTTTTTACTATCTAGCTTTACCTCTATGTCTAGCTTAAATCTAGGCTTTCTGTAGTCTGCTAGGTTAACGACATTTGACTCACTCATAAATCACCCTTAAACGACAGATTAAACGGTTGCCCTAAAACAATTGAAGCAGCCAAATACTTTCTATGCTTTCTTGTTGTTGCCTGCGCTAACGTCCAATAAATATGGCATTCAGTAATTACCATTAATGGCGGTAGCTTGTATTGATCTATAACAACAGGCTTTAGCCAATCAGTAGGGATTTTAAACTTTTCTCTGCTCATATATCACCTAATAGCTCTTTATTTTCGTAAATGTTCCCGATTACTTCAAAGCTTTCATTATCTAGCATGCTCGTTTCTGTTTCAAATGCCGCATTATCAACGCTATAAAATACCGTTTCTATATTCTCGCCCCACTTAACAATATCCCCCTCACATATCTCCTTCCCGTTCTTATCCTTTAGTCCTGTGTATTGGCGCTTAGCTAATATACTATAATCCCTTAAAAGAGGACTGTCTGAAATCTCATCAAAATGATCGCCGCCTTCTATCTCTGCAAAAGTAAATGACTTAGTGAAATATGTTTCAGTCTCGCCATCTATCCCATACACAAAATTGAATTTAATCTCTCTCATTGCGACACCGCCAAAGTATTCTTAGCCATTGCCGACCGATCGTCCCTACCGTGTCGAATAAAGTTCGGCTTTCTGTAATTAAACAGGTTAAATGGGCAGCCCTTCTTTTTATCCGTTGCCCTTGCGTAGCCTTGCTGCTTAAATCCTGTTTTAGCGTCTATCATTTCAGTTTTAACGATATAGCCATCTTCTCTTAGCGTAACAAATATATTGCTAATCGTTGATTTGTTCTTATTGAAGTGATTGGCTATCTCCATTGCTGTAAATTCGCCTTTATAATCCTGCAAGTAATTACTTACTCTGGTTGCTATGCTGCCCTCATCGGCTGGCTTATAGTCTGTTTTGCCGTTAGTCCATGTTTTAATCTGCCCGCCGCCTTGCCTTCTGCCTTTTCGATTAGTTATGCCTGATTGCTTTATATCGCCCTCCTTTTTCAATTGCGTTAGAGCCTTGCTAACGAGTAGCGTATTGCAATCAAACACCGTAGCGGCCAACTCAGGCGCGTTAAAATCGCCTTTTAGCGTCCTAACGTGGCGCTTTATCTGTACAACCATTGTTTCTTGTCTGTTAAATTTAAACATTTTACTTTCCCTTTACTGCTTCTTTTATCTTGTCGTTTATTAGCGTAGTAACTTTTTCAAACTTATTCTTTTTGAATTTCTCAACTGCCGTAATTGCCGCGCTTAAAGCGTCTGAGTCTTTAGCTCCCTTAGCTAACGCCGTCTTGTAAACCTGATTGTAAACATAATCTATTGCGTTCATTGCTTGTCCTTACTGTTGTTTATTGCCGATAGTTTTAATAGCATCAAATATCACCGCGCCAACTATAAAAATAGCAGCCTCTACGCTATCGCCGTTGTAAGTCGATATAAACGCGCAAAAAACAAGCACCCAAAATCCAAACATTCTGCCTATTGGTTTAACCTTCATATCCATTCACCTATTAATTAACCTAAAAAGGGTTCCAACTTCCAAAATCTAGCTTTGTAATAATTGAAGCAGCCAATGTCAGCAAAGCCAAACTTATAGACCCAGCCATAAATACATTGACCTCATATCCCAGCATTATAAAAAATGAAATTGGGCCACTTATCATTGTTGCTAAAAACATTTTCATATTCTCTATCTCCTAACCTATGTTTAGTATCAGCCTATAATCAAGCTAAATTACCAGCGACCCATTTCTTCATCATATGCAGATTGAGCCGATTCATTAGCGCAACTTCTATATTCTCGCTGCAATTTCTGTATTTCTTTGTTGTATTCAGCCATTCCTATTTCGCCGCTTGATAACTGATCTTCAAGGTATTGTTCTTCTTGCTCAAAATCATCCATATCTATCTCCTATTTAATTTCTATTAACAATAATCCTATAATCTAACTATGTATAATTGATTGTGCTTATGGGGTATTACTAGAATCTATACCTGAAACATATCTATCTGTGCTGTTTCCCGCTCAAATCTATCTAGCGCCGCTTTGTAATAATCGTAGTCTAATTCCATTCCCACAAAGTCAAAGCCGCCGTAATGTGCTGCTATTGCGCTTGAACCGCTTCCTAAGTGGGTATCTAGTATTCTATCGCCTTCTTTTGCGTAGTTGGACAATAACCAATCGTATAGCTTTACTGGCTTTTGAGTTGGGTGAATTAAATCTGCTAACGCTGCGGGTGATCTACTACCTCCATTTTTTGAATATCGGAATATTTTGGCTGCACGATTAAAGCTAGAATAAGCAAGCTCAAAATCTGAAAAATCACTGTTATCAAGTTTTTTATCCCAGCATATCCACCCCATTGAAGGCCGCATATTATATGAAAAATAATTAATGCCCCAAATTATCTGATTTTTACTAACTCTAATTAATTCTCTGAAATACTCTTTAGTCGGTGTTTCATTATCCCATTCTTTACGCTTATGATTAGCTTCTTTTTTCCCCCTTGTTCTTGCAGCTCCACCACTTTCGCCTATACCATAAGGCGGGTCTACACAAGCAAGATCGAAATAATTATCAGGATAACGCGCCATCACGTCCATGCAATCCTCATTAAGCAATTCTATTTTTGACATAACACCTTCTCAATATTCAAATCAGATAGATACTTCCCACGAACTAGCGTATTTATGACCTCATCCCTATAAGTTCCGCGCATACTTTCGACCCTAAAGAACATGGTTTGCTTAATGTCTGAGTTGCGCATATAGCCTATTATTTTTGCATCAAGAGCCACAAGAGCAAAAATGTCACAACTATCATCTGTATGAAAAGATTTATTTTTCTTCCCGCACCGCTTAATATTGAATGCGTAGGTATTGTTATTATTTACCCTTTGAGGCTTCTGTTTGTGGGTTCTAGTAGTTTTAACCTGAACCTTTAATAATCTATTGCCATCATCCATAACAACGTCATACGGCAATCCTTGCTCAGATGGATAGGCTATAAAACCCTTTGCTATTAAGTCTGCACAGACAAGATATTCGCCTGCTTTGCCTATTTGCATATCACTAATTACTTCCATATCTCTATACTCGTAAGGACTAAGCGCTTATTGTACCACCAACTATCGCCAGATCAAAGCTATTAGCTGGCTGGCCTTTCATGTACGCCATACAATCCATATTTAACAAATCATTCATTTCAATTTATCCTTTATCTCTTGCATTGCTTCTTTGTGTGTTTTATCGCTGGCTTTAACTGCTGAGTTAGCGCCTCTCGCTCTTCCTTAATGCCATTAACGTAACCAGCAACGCTTTTACCGTGCTTTGTTATATCGTCCCTGTAACATGAGCAGCAGCGGGTTATCCAAGATTTAAACTCAAACTGAGCATTCATAAATACCTCGTTCCCATTCTGGAAGCCGTAAGCTGGCTTTTTATCATGGCCGCTCATGCAGCCGACTTCATACTTCCCTGTTTTATTATTCAGTACGCACATAAATACTAGATCGGTATGATTTGTGCATCCATTCTTTCCGCATACCTCGTTATATCGTGGTGCTGTCTTTGCATCAGGTCTGTTGCTTTTCTTCTTGTCATACATGGTATTTGTCCTCTGCAATCTTTGTAAAATTAGTTTGATTGGTTAGCCATTCAATATCAGCTCTAAATGGGGCGCGTCCGTTAGTAGGCTGAACCCTACCCATTAAGAAATCAGATTGACTCACGTAATCAAAGAAGTTTTCCCAGTTTGTAAGCTCTTTCATATCCTCAGTGTATCTTTGCCTTATCTGGCCTTTTCGCTTTGGTGTTAGTTTTGCAATAGTCGGTAATTCAGGAAGTGTTTTATGATATAAATCAATTATTTTCTGATACGGTACTGGGTCAGCCTTCGAAGAAGGTGACAATATCTTTTGCTCTTCATTATCACTATCACTATCATTCTTACTATCACTATCGGCTTTTCTGGGTTCTTTAATAACCGACTGGGTTTTCTCGGTTTCACTGGCTTTAGGTCTACCACCCTTTAACCCATTGTTTTTATTGCGATCGCAGATAGTTTTATACTTTTCGTTGTCTCGCTCAAACTGAGACTTGAAAGGAAAGAATACAAGCTTAATTACTTCGTCAGTAGTTAACTCATCATCAACTTGATAGGATTTGATTGCTTTAAATAACTTGCCAGCTTGTTCATCACTTAGGCTATCTAGTATCCCAAGTGAGTCAATATGTAGAATAAACGACTTTCGTTTTGTCACTTTGTTTCTCGCATAAAAAAAGCCTCTTTATTGATAGTGCTCGACCGAAGTTTTTACACTTCCACTATCATCAAAAAGGCTTTAAGTTTAATCGTCAGGGGTCGAGGCCATCCGATAGGCTAATTATACACTAAGCATCACTAAAATAGGAACACTTAGCCCGATTAAAAAAAGAGTTATTTGTGATTCGTATTTGTACATGGTTAGCCCCTAGCTTTAAGCATTGCGTCTGCGCATATATATGCCTGTTCAGCAGTTACGTCAAAGCCATAGACGCTCTTGCCTTTGCTTGCTAATAATCCCTGCAAAGCAGCCATAGCGAATTGATCTCTTGCCTCTAGTCTTAGATGCAGCAGCTCCATTTCTAGCTCGTTATTGACATTAAGACAATGGTTATAAGAATCTTCTAATTGTTTTTTATCCATCTTCATCCCCTTAGTTATTGGTTAGGCTCTTTCTGTTCTATCACTTCTGTTTTAACAGGGAAAATATTGCCTCCGCATCCAAACCCGTACTTTTCAAGCGATCTACATACGCTTTCTGCTTCTGCTCGTGAGCGATGCGTGTCTGTGCTTGAGCATTCTGTATTGCCTAAACTTAATCCTGCATCTTTAGGCCAGTATGCTTTTGATATGTATTTCATCCTATTCTCTCCTAGTGAGTGGCTAGCTACGCATTAATATAATGCAAATATCATCTAATAGTTTCATTCTAAGCTCATTAGAGATAACGCCTAGCTGGTAGTAATTCTCGACTTCTTCATATTCCCATTCAGCTATACTCATATCCATTCCTCTATACCGCCTGCTCTAAAAAGTAATAACACTCACCCGCTAAGAAGCTGAAATAAGCCTCAAATTCTGACTGGGTTAGGTCGTCTGGTTGTAGTATTTCTAGTTTCATGTTGTTTAGTATAGTTAAGCGTGATTATTTAGCTAATACCGATTACTTATGGGCTTATAAGGTGGCTTTATGTACATATTGGAGCCAGTTTCGCCTCTGCTCTTCGCGTGCTTGCCTCGGTTCTTCTCGCATCAGCTAAAGCCTGCATTGATTTGTATATAACTTCCGCATGTAAATAGGCTTTTCTAGCCTCTCCAAGGCCTTTTAAGTGTGCTTTGTAGTAACTATCAGCCTTTGCCATTTCAGTGCGCTCTGCCATGCTTTTAGCGTCTGTATTGACAATAACGTCGGCTAATACGGTTTTCGTCATATCGTCAAGCAGCATAAAGGCAGATTTCTTATCCGCCCAATCTGCGCCAGTTTCAATAAGCTTGTTATAAATAAGATTAGGGTCGTAACTCATTTTGATTCACCCTCTAGCTTTTTAACCATCCTTTCGACTTCATCAGCTTCATGCTGCTTTACTTGATTATCAGCGTAAATTTCTGCCTCCCTTACAGATAGCTTCTTTTCCTTTCTAGCCCATCTGTAAGCTGAATCATAAATAACTGTTAAGTTACTCATTTTGGCAATTCTCCTGTTTCTAATTCTACTGATTGAGCGGCAATATAAGCCTCTGTATCTTCAAATAGCTGATGACCTAGCTTATAAAATACAGCTAATTGGCTGCTTCTGTTTTTCTCGCACTTCTTAGCCGCTCTAAGCAACGCTAGAAGCTCATTAGATACATTCTCATAGATAGCCTTTCTGATCGTTTCGTCGCACAACCAGAGCGCTTTATCACATTCGTCTATTCTGTTTTTCAATTCTTCGGCTGCTGTCATTTCTATTACTGCCTTGCTAGTCATATTCTTATCCTTTTGGCTCATGTAATACTGATCTATTTGGTAATACCTGACTTTCTAATGCAGTTTTAAGCATCTTCAAATACTCGTCTTTAGACAATCCAGTAGGGAAGCAAATATCACCCTTTAAATAACCGTTATAAGCAATATCATCAGCTTCTTCTTTGCTTGGTGCTGGCTGGTTATATTCAAACATTATTTATTCCCCTTGCAAGTATTATAAATCTCAATCAATTCATCTTCTAAAGCGTGTATTTCATTAAGCGCGTGAATACCATCTGTGTAGCAAGTCAAATCATCGAAATCTTCTGGCAAATCTTTGTTCTTGTACACGTTCACAGTAATGTTGCTAATTCCCGTGTCATATACAGCGTATATAACAAAGTCTTTTGAACTTAATGCGGCTATGGTTTCAAATAAACCAGCTATTGCTCTTTGTAATCTCATTGTCTGCGCTCCGTTTCGTTGAATAGATATTAGCAAAGGGAATAATAAAAGCGAGTCGAAATATTTTATAGGGTATAAGTGGAATTTATAGTCAGGCAAAAAGAAGGCCTAACCGAAGTTAAGCCTAAATTATCCTTGAGTTGGGGAGCGTCAAGGTTTATTATGTTTACATTGATTAGGTTTGCGAAGCCTGATTAAGCAGTAAGACAGATTAGAGATTTACGACTCAACCGCTCTATGAGCAACCAATGTAAGTATCTTATCTAAATTACCGTTTAATCACAAGTATTCCTAGT
>Ga0316205_10001162_pt1 | contig 36059 bp, 36 predicted proteins | sample 3monthpyrite_MG_FD_204941 | JGI IMG/M metagenome (GOLD analysis project Ga0316205, IMG submission 204941) | Microbial mat bacterial communities from mineral coupon in-situ incubated in ocean water Damariscotta River, Maine, United States -... | ecosystem: Environmental > Aquatic > Marine >...
CTCAGGCTGCGAATGCAGCAGAACCCGAATTCCGAACAACGTTGGTTAGCTGACCGATCCCCTCTATTTCACATGTGACTTTATCCCCGTCCTTTAGGTAGGACGGTGGGTCCATGGCGTAGCCGACACCCGAAGGCGTACCGGTTGCCAGGATGTCTCCCGGTTCGAGGGTCAACCCCTCGGACAGGGATTCGATGAGACGGGCGATAGGGAAAATCATGTTCCCCGTGTTGCCGTCCTGTCTGAGTTCTCCGTTCACGCTGAGAGCGATCCGCAGATTTTCAAAATTTGGCAATTCGTCGATGGTGACGATCTGCGGGCCCATCGGGCAGGACGTATCCAGCCCCTTGCCCTTGAGGTATTGCCCGCCATGGGCGCGCTGCAGATCCCGCGCGGTGACATCGTTGATGATTGTGAAGCCAAAGATGTGATCGACGGCATCCGCCTGCGTGATGTTACGACCGGCCTTTCCGATAACCACGCCAAGTTCCACCTCGTAGTCCATACGGTCCGACACGTTGGGATCAAGCCGAACAGACGCACCGGGCCCCACGACGGCGGTTGGCGGTTTGGTGAAGAACACCGGCAATTTCGGAGCCGTATCGGCCTTTGCCTGGGCCTTGTTGGCCTCGGTGACATGCGCGCGGTAATTGCTGCCGACACAGAATACGTTTTTCAACGGGCGCGGAATGGGTGCGACGAGGGTGATGTCTGCATCGGCAACAATGGCCTGTGCCAGCAACGGGTCCCCTGCAGCCGCCTGAAGCATTTTGCAGGCGGCCATGGCTTCGCTGCCTGCCGCAATCAGGTCCACGAGCGTTTCAGGGGTCGCGATGGATCCGTCGATCAAACCGATTTCTTTGGCCAAAGCAAAAGCTCGAGGGATGTCGAGAATTCGATCCTGCCCAACCGCGAGTCCCGGGCGGCACGAACCGTTTTGTTCAAAAGTAACGAATCTCACGCGCCTCTCCTTGATGATCCTTTGGGCGGTCGCTTTCGGTGAAACCGTCCAACCCAATCATCCTTTTGGACTGCCCTCTTCCCTGGCAAACCTTGCCAATCCTGAAATTGGTTCGGCTTCAATATTTGGAAGCCTAAGCGAATCCACTTGATTTATTCAGTTTGGCATGACCTCTAGGGATGAAAGAAGTACCAATCTTAGCCCAATTAGGGGAATGGTTTGAAATGGTTCAGATTGCGCCAACTGCATCCAACGAGCTGGAAACGCTCAGGAAATACCTCGAAGATCAGGAGATTGCCCTGAACGGCCGCTTGCCTCCGGAGCGCAAGCTCTGCGAAGAACTCAGCCTGACTCGTGGCAAACTTCGCAAGGCGCTGGCCCAGCTGGAGGCCGAAGGACAGATCTGGCGCCACGTTGGCCGCGGCACTTTTTTCGGCCCGCGCCCGGTGCTCAACCTGAGTGATGTCGAGTTTCTCAACGAGCAATGCCGCCCCACCGAAGTGATGGAGGCGCGGATGGCCATCGAGCCACAGCTTGCCAAGCTTGCCGCCCTGCACGGCACCGCTTCGAATTTCACCGAGCTGCGCCGCTGCATCCGGCTTTGCAAATCGGCCAGGGAATGGCGCGTCTATGAATCCTGGGACAATAATTTTCATCAGGCGATCGCGGCGGCGACCTGCAACAAGCTGCTCGTCAGCCTGTTCGATACATTGAACATTGTGCGCCGGTCGACGGTTTGGGGGCAGTTGCGGTCAACCAAGGTTCCGCCCGCCGATCACAAAAGCTTTGCAGAACATGACGCGATCTATGCCGCCATCGTCGAGCGGGATTCGGATCTGGCGGCGGAATGCATGCGCACGCATCTCAGATCGGTCCGCGACAGGACATTCGCGGCCTTGCAGGAGTGACCCCACAACGCTCAGTCTGAGACCAATACCTCCATGGCGGCCTGCACGCCGCCGCGTTCGTAAGGCACCCCGGCCTTTGCAAGGCTCATCTCGACACCGCCAAGTGTCGCCGTCAGCATCAGGTCGTTGAAATCGCCCAGATGCCCGATGCGGAACACCCGATCCGCAACTTTCGACAGCCCGTTGCCAAATGATATGTCGAACGCCTCCAGCGCCGTTTTGCGAAATGCATCCGCGCTGTGGCCTTCGGGCATCAACACGGCTGTCAGAACACCGCTTTCCTGTCCCTGCTGTGCGCACAGCACATCCAGACCCATGGCGCGAATGGCAGCCCGCGTTGCGGCCCCATGACGGGCATGCCGCGCGAAAACAGCGTCCAACCCCTCCTCCTCCAACATTGCTATCGCTTCGATCAGACCAAAGAGCAGATTGGTTCCCGGCGTATACGGGAAATAGCCGCTGGCATTCGGCCCCAACATATCGCTCCAGTCCCAATAGGATCGTTGAAGCCCTGCGCGGCTGTGCGCCTCCAGCGCCCTTTCGCTGACCGCGTTGAAGGACAGCCCAGAAGGCAACATCAGCCCTTTCTGCGATCCGCTCACGCAGACATCTATGCCCCAGGCGTCGAATTGCAGATCGAGCGAACCAAGCCCCGAGATCGAATCGACCATCAGCAGAGCGGGATGCCCCGACGCATCCATCGCCTGCCGGATCTCGCGGATCGGCGAGACCGACCCGGTGGAAGTTTCGTTATGCACAACGCAGACGGCCCTGATCTCGTGGTTCGGGTCGGCGCGCAGCCGGTCTTCGATCACCTGCGGATCGGCGCCGGCGCGCCAGTCGCCATCTATCACCTCCGGCTTCAACCCGATCTTCGCGGCAAGCTTTTGCCACATCATCGCGAAATGCCCGGTCTCATACATGAGCACATGGTCGCCGGGTGACAATGCATTGACCAGGGCCGCCTCCCACGCGCCGGTGCCCGATGACGGGTAGATGATGACCGGCGACGAGGTCTTGAAAATACGTTTCATCCCGGCAAGCGCGGCAAGGCCGGTTTCTGCAAATTCGGGCCCGCGATGGTCGATCACCTGCCGGCCGATTGCCTGCTGCACACGTTCGGGCACGGCGCTCGGTCCCGGAATCTGAAGGAAATGTCGGCCAGGCCTGCGCATGGGATGCCCCCTTGTTCTGGCCGCAATGGATCGGCCGCAGCGTGGTTTGTGGTTGTCAGTAATGAATTATGAATTCATATTTCAGTCAATGGATATGTAGAAGGGGCGGGATGCGGCCGACAGAAGCTCAAGGCGCAGTGCAGGGTCTTGCCGCGACGATCGAGGGGCAGATCCTTGGCGATGCTTTCTCGCTCGGGCGTTACGCGACCGACGCATCGATCTATCAGATCTTGCCTGCGGGCGTGGTCATCCCGAAAACCATTGACGATGTGCAGGCCAGCATTTCCTTTGCGCGGGAACAGGGGCTATCGGTCCTGCCGCGCGGCGGCGGCACGTCGCAATGCGGCCAGACCGTCAATCACTCGCTTGTCCTCGACAATACGAAATACCTGAATGGTCTCATTGCGTTGGATATCCCCAACCGGCGTTGCGTGGTGCAACCCGGCATTGTCCTGGACGATCTCAATCGAATGCTAAGGCCGCATGGGTTGTGGTTTCCGGTCGATGTGTCCACCGCCTCGCGCGCCACGATCGGCGGAATGGCGGCAAACAATTCCTGCGGCGGTCGGTCGCTGCGCTATGGCACGATGCGCGATAACGTCAGGTCGATCACCGGGTTTCTGGCCGATGGCCAAAAGCGGCAATTCGCAGAAGTCGCGACACCCGAACCGGGTGATGCCCTGGTGCAGGAACTCCTGTCTCTCGGTGCGCGCGAAGCCTCTGAAATATCGGCGCGCTTTCCAAATCTGCTGCGCCGTGTCGGTGGCTATAACATCGACGCGCTGACACCGCGCAACGGCCCCAACAACTTCGCCCATCTTCTGGTCGGCTCGGAAGGCACGCTGTCCTACTTCACCGAGATCGAGCTTTCGCTGGCCCCGCTGCCGGGCGAAAAGGTGATGGGGGTGTGCCATTTCCCGACCTTCGCCAGCGCCATGAATGCCGCGCAGCATCTGGTGACGCTCGATCCGCAGGCGGTTGAGCTGGTCGACGACACGATGATCGCGCTGGCGCGGGAGATCCCGGCCTTCCGACAGACGGTTGAAACGGTTGTAACGGGTGCCCCCGCCGCGCTGCTACTGGTGGAATTCGCAGAGGGCGCGCAGGAGAGAAATCTCGCGAAGCAGGACGACCTGTCGCAAATGATGGGGGATCTCGGATTTGCGTTCAGCAATGCGGCGCGCACATGGGGCGGCAGCGTCGCCGTGACGGATCCCGGCCTGCAAAACGACATTGCCGAATTCCGCAAGGCCGGGCTCAATATCATGATGTCGATGAAAGACGAGGGCAAACCGGTCTCGTTCGTTGAGGATTGCGCCGTCGCCCTGCCCGATCTTGCCGGCTATACCGCCGGGCTTACCGAAATATTCGAGCGCCACGGCACCAGGGGCACATGGTATGCGCATGCGTCCGTCGGCTGTTTGCATGTGCGGCCGGTTTTGAACATGAAGCTCGACAAAGACGTGCGGACGATGCGGGCCATCGCCGAAGAATGCTTCGACCTCGTGAAATCATACAAAGGGTCTCATTCGGGGGAACACGGCGACGGAATTCTGCGCTCGGAATTTCACGAAAGCATGTTTGGGGGCCGCATAGTGCGCAGTTTCGAGGAGGTGAAAACCCTCTTTGATCCCGATCAGTTGTTCAATCCCAACCGGGTCGTGCATCCGCCTCGCATGGATGATCGCCGTCTGTTTCGCTACGGGCCGAAATACGAAGTGCCGCCGTTTGAAACTGCGTTCGACTGGTCCGACTGGCCCGGTGCGGGCGGCGGGTTTCAGGGCGCCGTCGAGATGTGCAACAACAACGGTGCCTGCCGAAAGCTGAAGGGCGGCGTCATGTGCCCGTCCTTTCGTGTCACCCGAGACGAAAGGGACGTCGTGCGCGGGCGGGCGAACACGCTGCGGCTGGCCATCTCGGGGCAGCTTGGCGCGGATGCGCTCACCTCGGATGACATGATCGACACCCTGAAGCTGTGCGTGTCCTGCAAAGCCTGCAAGTCGGAATGCCCGACTGGCGTGGACATGGCGCGGATGAAGATCGAGGTTCTGGCGGCGCGCCGGGCGAAACACGGGCTTGCCCTGAGTGACAGGATCGTCGGCTTCCTGCCGCGTTATGCCCCCTATCTGTCCAGGATTGCTTGGCTCGTGAACGCGCGCAATCGGGTCCCGGGCATCGCAGCCCTGTCCCAGTTCATGACCGGCCTCAGCAAATCACGGAAGCTGCCCGAATGGTCGTCGCGCCCGTTCCGCAACAGCGAGTATTCGGACCCAAATCCCGATGTCGTGGTCTTCGCCGATGTCTTCAACCGTTATTTCGAACCCGAGAATTTGCGCGCCGCATGCCGGTTGCTGTGCATGGCGGGGCTGCGGGTGCATGTTGCCGGGCCCATTGGCGGCGGGCGCGATCTGGATTGCGGCCGGACAATGCTTTCGATCGGGGCCGTGCCCGAAGCGCGGGACGAGGCGAAACGCATGATTGCGGCGCTGTTGCGTTACGCAACAAGGGGAATTCCTATCGTCGGGCTGGAGCCGTCATCGCTTTTGACGTTGCGTGACGAGATCCCGGCTCTGCTTCCCGGACCGGATTCCGCGCTGGTCGCCTGTAACACCCAGATGTTCGAACAGTTTTTTGTTGGCAATAAGCTCACGGATGCCCTGCAGTTCAATCCGCTGAAGCAAGGTATCCTTCTGCATGGTCATTGCCACCAAAAGGCCCATTCAGAGATGCCGTGGGTCCACAAAGCCCTGAACAAGATCCCAGGGACCGCGATCACACCTGTCGAAACCAGCTGCTGTGGAATGGCGGGCGCGTTCGGATACCGCGCCGACACCGCAGACATTTCCCTGAAAATGGCGGAGCTGAGCCTGTTCCCGGCCATCCGCCGGGCACCTGATGAAATCATCGCGGCGGATGGATTTTCCTGCCGCCATCAAATCATGGACGGGACCGGCCGGCAGGCGCTCCATGTCGCCCGCATTCTTGAGATGGCCGTCGTGGAGGCATAGAGACAGAATATGACCCTGACCAAACCAATTGCCCGCCAATCCCTTCATGCCGAACTGGTGGACCGTCTGCGCGACCTATTGGTGGCGGATGTGTTCAAGCCCGGCACGAAGATCCCCGAGGCCGATCTGTGCAAGGACTTCGCCGTGTCCCGCACGCCGATGCGCGAAGCGTTGAAGGTGCTGGCTTCGGAAGGTCTTGTGCATCTTTTGCCCAACCGGGGCGCTTGGGTGGCCGAGATCGACATTGACGATCTCGAAGCCGGTTTCCCGGTTCTGGCCGCACTTGAGGCGCTGGCGGGTGAACTTGCCTGCGCGCGCATTTCCGACGCAGAAATCACCCGAATTCGCACCCATCACTACGACATGCTGCGGCATTACGAAAATCGCAACCAAACCGGCTATTTCATGGAAAATCAGGCGATTCATGCGGCCATAATGGACGCAGCAGCCAATCCGGTCCTGTCGCAACAGCACGCCAGCCTTGCCGCCAGAATGAGAACCGGTCGATTCAAGGCAAATCTCGACCCCAAGAGATGGGCACAGGCCATTTCAGAGCATGTTGAAATGTTGAAATCCATCGAGGCGCGAGACGGTCAAAGGTTGGCGAGGGTGCTCAAGGCACATTTCAAGAATAAGCTTCATTCTCTCAAGCAAAACCACGCGTCTGAAACTCAGTCACTGAGCGAGTGAAGCAATAGCGAAGAGCATCCCGCGGGCTTAGGGCGCAAGCGCGATGCGTCTTTTGAGCACGAATCAACCCGGCCTATTCCGTCGCGCAAGAGGCAGGCCAGAAACCGGCAAGCTCTCGCCCCCAACTTCCTGGATATTGAACTGGACCACTTCAGTGAGAACCGATCAACGCGCGCCGCGGGTCGAAGAGATGCTTGGAAATGCCTATGCTCGCATCAAATTTGGACATGGATTGAATCAGGAAACGGACCTTGGTCCACTCATTCATACCGGTCTCTCTGTTGCCCTCAAGCTGCGGCAGACCTCGCAAAATCTCAATAGATTTCGAGTCGGCGCGCTCACCCACGAAAGATATAGCGTAGAGCGCTATCGTCTAAATCATTGAGAAAAGTGGTGAGCCGTGCAGGATTCGAACCTGCGACCCACTGATTAAAAGTCAGTTGCTCTACCAACTGAGCTAACGGCCCACTTCTCTGCATGGGGCGGCCCGATGGGCGGCCCGTCACAGGCGGCTTCTCTATAAACCCCGCCCCAAGGCGTCAAGCGAAAATCGGCAAGGGTGGGATTTCAAATTGCCACGTCACCGCGTATATGCCCGGCCATGGCTGATGTTCAGACAAATCCCGGTCTGCCCTTCATGAAAATGCACGGGGCCGGCAATGACTTTGTGGTGATCGACACGCGGGCGACTGAGGTGACGGTGAACGCCGGGTTGGCGCGTGCTTTGGCGGATCGGCAACGGGGTGTGGGGTTTGACCAGTTGGCCGTGATCGAAGCGGGCCGCGATTCCGATCTTGAGCTTATCTTTTACAATGCCGATGGCTCCATCGCCGGTGCCTGCGGCAACGCCACCCGCTGCATTGCGCGCTATGAGATGGACCGCATCGGAGTGAGGGCGCTCATCCTGCGCACCGAACGCGGGCTGTTGCAGGCCGTCGATGCCGGGGCTGGGCTGACCTCGGTTAATATGGGGCAGCCGCAACTCAACTGGGACGAGATCCCGCTGGCGCGCGCGATGGACACGTTGGCGCTGCCGATTGAGGGCAGCCCGACCGCCACTGGCATGGGCAACCCGCATTGCACATACTTTGTCGAGGATGCCGAGGCGGTGGACCTGGAAGCGCGCGGGGCCGAGATGGAGCATCACCCGTTGTTTCCCGAACGCACCAATGTGCAATTCGCGCATCTGGTCGCCCCAGATCATCTGCGGATGCGGGTCTGGGAGCGGGGCGTCGGGGTGACTCTGGCCTCTGGCTCGTCCTCCTGCGCCACGGCTGTGGCCGCCGTTCGCAAGGGGCTGACGGGGCGCAAGGTGACGATCGATCTGGATGGCGGGCGTATCTGGATCAACTGGCGCGCCGATGGGGTCTGGATGACCGGACCGACGATGCATGTGTTTTCTGGCCATTTGACGCCTGAATTTCTGGCGGGCATCTAGGCCATGGCCGCGCCCGTTTTTCACACCCTTGGCTGCCGTCTGAACGCTTATGAAACCGAAGCGATGAAGGAACTGGCGACCGCAGCCCAGATCGACAATGCCGTGATCGTCAACACTTGCGCCGTCACCGCCGAAGCCGTGCGCAAGGCAAGGCAGGAGATCCGCAAACTGCGCCGCGACAACCCGGCGGCGCGCGTGATCGTGACGGGATGCGCCGCCCAGACCGAACCCGAGACCTTTCGCGACATGGCCGAGGTCGATCTGGTGATCGGAAACACCGAAAAGATGCAGCCCGAGACATGGGGCAAGCTGGCGGGCGGTTTCATCGGCGCGACCGAAAAGGTTATGGTCGATGATATCATGTCGGTCACCGAAACGGCGGGTCATCTGATCGACGGGTTCGGCACCCGCGCCCGGGCCTATGTGCAGGTGCAAAATGGCTGCGACCATCGCTGCACCTTCTGCATCATCCCCTTCGGGCGCGGCAATTCGCGCTCGGTCCCCGCCGGTGTCGTGGTCGATCAGATCAAGCGGCTGGTCGATCGTGGCTATAACGAAGTGGTGCTGACAGGGGTTGATCTGACAAGCTGGGGGGCCGACCTGCCATCAGAGCCGCGTCTTGGCGATCTGGTGATGCGGATCCTGAAACTGGTGCCCGATCTGGCGCGCCTGCGCATCTCTTCCATCGATTCGATCGAGGTGGATGACAACCTGATGCAGGCCATCGCCACCGAACCGCGCCTGATGCCGCACCTGCATCTCAGCCTGCAACATGGCGACAACATGATCCTCAAGCGCATGAAGCGCCGCCATAGCCGCGACGATGCCATCCGCTTTGCGCAGGAGGCGCGTCGCCTGCGCCCGGATATGACATTCGGGGCCGATATCATCGCGGGCTTCCCGACCGAGACCGAGGCGATGTTTGAAAACTCGCTGAACCTGATCGCGGAATGTGGCCTGACATGGCTGCATGTCTTTCCCTACTCCAAACGGCCCGGCACCCCTGCCGCACGCATGCCGCAAGTGCACGGCACCAGGATAAAAGACCGCGCCGCCCGGCTGCGTGCGGCGGGCGACGCGGCTGTGGCTGCCCATCTGGCGGCGCAGATCGGCAAAACCCACAAGGTGCTGCTGGAAAGCCCGCGCATGGGCCGGACCGAGCAATTCACCGAAGTGGTATTCGGCGCGGACCAGCCCGAGGGTCAGATCGTGCCGGCCACCATCACCGGGTCCACAGACGGGCAGTTGACCGCCTGAGGGCTTCTTCTTTGTCCAAATACTCCCGCCGGAGGCATCAGGTCATGCCGCCGGCACCGCCCTTGTTTCACCGATCATCAACGCGGCCTCTGCCGCCTCACGGCCTTTCGTCACGAAATGATCCCTGTAGATGGCGACGTGATGCGGCGTGTCCTGAAACTGATGCGGTGTCAGAGAGACCGACAGAATCGGCACGCCGGTATCAAGCCCCGCCCGCATCAGGCCATCGACCACGGCCTGGGCCACGAAATCATACCGGTAAATGCCGCCATCGACGACCAAAGCGGCACAGATCACGGCCCGGTAGCGCCCGGTCATGGCCAGATCCCGCGCCAAGAGCGGCATTTCGAACGCGCCCGGCACGTCAAACACGTCAACCTGCTTGGGCACGATCACGTCGGTGAACCCCGCCAATGCCTGATCGACGATTTCGGAATGCCAGTTGGCTTTGATAAACGCATATCGGGTGTGTGTCATGGGTCGATCTCCTTTAGGTTTGACACGTCACCCAAGGCGATCACGAACGCAGACCCACCCCCGATCAAGGGGCGGCTGCGCACGTTCTCTTTCATCCGGACTGTAACCGTCGGCTCCGGCCTCTCACCGGATCTGCTGGACCCTTTGCCGCGGCAAAGGCGCTCGCGGGCTCATCGGTCCTGCCGATATACCGCCGGTGGGGAATTTCGCCCCGCCCTGAGAACAGGGCTAGCAATTGCAGAGCGGGCCGCGTTACGCAAGCACGGACAAAAGGCCGGAGGCAGACCAGATGCACCCCAACCCCACTTTTCGGGCTGAGACCCACGCCCGCAATCTGGGCTACGCCCGCGACCGGGGATTCGGGGCGCTGTCCATCAACGCCGATCCCGCGCCGCTGATCGCCCATGTGCCCTTCGTGCTGGACAAGGACGGTCGCGTTGCCGATCTGCATCTGGTGCGTTCAAACCCCATATCACGCGCCGTGACTGGCCCAATGCCAGCCGTGATCGCGGTGACCGGGCCCGATGGCTATATCTCGCCCGACTGGTATGACGTGGCCGATCAGGTGCCGACCTGGAATTATGTCGCCGTGCATCTGCGCGGAACGCTGGTGCCGCTTGAGGCTGAGGCGCTGCGCGGCGCGCTGGACCGCCTCAGCGCCCATTTTGAAGCGCAACTGCTGCCGAAAACCCCCTGGAGCGCCGACAAGATGGATCCGGACGCGCTGGACCGCATGCTGCGGATGATCCGGCCGTTTCGCTTTGACGTCACCGATATCGACGGCACCTGGAAACTGGGCCAGAACAAGGAAGATGGCGTGCGGTTGGCAGCGGCGGGTCACCTGACCTCGGCCCCTGTCGGGCAGGAAACCGCTCTTTTGGCGGCGCTGATGCGGGGTGTCGGGCCGAAACATTAGACATGCTGCCCCGCCGCCCCTACCTATTGAGCCAGAGGTAGAGGAGGTGCCAATGCCCGTCCCGATTATGCCGATTGCCGGTTTTGCCCTGCGATACGGGGCCATCGCGCTGGCCGGATACACGATTGCGCGCGCCACATCGCATGGCCGGCTGGATCAGCAGGTAGAGGATATCATGGATGACACGCCCGAAGGCCTGACCATGCGCACCGATGAGGGCCAGGTGAACACAACACTGCGCTGGCGGCGCGCATTTCGGTTGAACCGATCCGCCAGAGGCGTTCAGATCGACGCCACTGCCCTGACCCGAGTGAAAGTGACCCGACTGCAATGATTACTCTTCTATCTTCGCCCGCCTCGCCTTTTGTGCGCACCGTTCGCGTGCTGTTGCTGGAAACCGGGCAGGACGATGTCGCACTGACCGATGTCACGACGACGCCAGTGGCGACCGACGCCACCGTTGCCGCCGCCAATCCGGTCGGCAAGATCCCGACCCTGATGCGCGACGATGGCCCGGCGATCTATGACAGCCGCGTTATTGCCCGCTTTCTGAATGCGCGGGCGAGCGCTGGGTTTTATCCCGACGCCCATATCTGGGAGACGCTGACACTTGAGGCTACCGCGCATGGCATCATGGAGGCGGCCGTTTCCATGGTGTACGAAAAACGCCTGCGCCCCGAAGAGTGGCACTATCAACCCTGGATAGACGCGCAGTGGGACAAGGTGACCCGAAGCCTGGATGCGGTCGAAGCGCGCTGGATGAGCCATCTGGCCGGGCCGCTCGACATGGCCCATATCGCCATGGGCTGCGCGCTTGGCTATCTCGATTTCCGCCATGGCGACCGCGATTGGCGCAAGGGCCGTGACGCGCTGACCACTTGGGAGGCCGGGTTTGCCACCCGCGATGCGATGCGGGCCACAATTCCGCAGGCATGAATATCATCCACGTTGAGACCGCGGCCCAGCGCGAGATGTGCTATGCCCTGCGCCGCGCCGTTTTCATGGCCGAACAGGGCGTGGCTCCCGGCGATGAATGGGACGGGCTGGAGGATGAATGCCACCATTTTCTGGCCCTTGATGACGAAACTCCCGTCGCCACGGCCCGTCTGCGTCCGAGGGGAACCAGCGCCAAGGTGCAGCGCGTGGCGGTCGCCAAGGCGCAGCGCGCCACCGGGCTGGGCAACCGGATAATGTGCCACGTTCTGGATTTCGCGCGCGCGCAGGGCTTTGAAACCGTCACGCTGGAGGCACAGACCAACGCGATCGCGTTTTATGAAAAGCTGGGTTTCGCCGCGCAGGGCCCGGAATTTGACGATGCCGGCATCGCACACCGCCGCATGCGCCTGAAATTGCGCTGATTCCTACGGCCATTTCATCGCCCTGCCAAAGGGCTGCGGGCCCGGATTTCAACCCATGGCACAGAATTTGATGCCTGGATGCGACAATTCGGGCGTTCTGCGCGCGTTTGTCTGCTAGACGCGCGCGTCTTGCTGATTATAAAAGGCCCCAGATCGGCGACGCTCAGGGGCGTAGCCTCGACAGGTTTTGCGGCCCATATCCACGGGCCGATAATGAGGGAGACCCTTACGGTGTCACACACAGAAGATGATCCCAGCACCCGCCGCGATTTCCTCTACTACGCCACAGGCGGTGTAGGGGCTGTTGTGACCGGTGCTGCCGTTTGGCCATTGGTCAATCAAATGAACCCTTCGGCCGATGTTGTGGCCGCCTCGAAATTGCGCGTCGAGGTGGACGGAATCGAGCTGGGAACGCAGCTGACGGTGCTGTTTCTGGGCAAGCCGGTTTTCATCCGCCGCCGCACGCAGATCGAGATCGAGGATTCCGAGGCGGTGACGCTGGATGATCTGATCGATACCGACGCGCAGAACCCGAACCTGCCCGATGGGGCCGAGGCCACCAACCTGAACCGGACGATGCCGAATTTCGCCGGCGAAAACACCGGTGAATGGCTGGTGATGATCGGCGTCTGCACGCATCTGGGTTGTATTCCACTGAACGAAGCCGGCGATTATACTGTCGATGGCGTTGGCGGCTGGTTCTGCCCCTGCCACGGTTCGCATTATGACACCGCCGGGCGCATCCGCCGCGGTCCGGCCCCGGAGAACCTTTGGATTCCCGTCGCTCAGTTCGTGGACGAATCCACGATCGTGCTCGGGTAAGGGAGAACACGCGACATGTCTGGAATTCCCCACGACCACTATGAGCCGAAGTCCAATTCCGAAAAGTGGTTGCACAGCCGCCTGCCGATCATTGAGCTGCTCTATAATACCCTGATGATCCCCACCCCCAAGAACCTCAACTGGATGTGGATCTGGGGTATCGTTCTGGCCTTTGCGCTGGTGCTGCAAATCGTGACCGGCGTCATCCTGGCGATGCATTACGTGCCGAATGCCGATCTGGCCTTTGCCTCGATCGAACAGATCATGCGCAATGTGAACAGTGGCTGGGCCATCCGGTACATCCATATGAACGGTGCATCTCTGTTCTTTGTGGCTGTCTATGCGCATATCTTCCGCGGCCTCTATTATGGGTCCTACAAGGCCCCGCGTGAGGTAACGTGGATTATCGGCATCCTGATCTACCTGGCAATGATGGCCACTGCCTTCATGGGCTACGTTCTGCCCTGGGGTCAGATGTCATTCTGGGGTGCGACGGTTATCACCGGCCTCTTTGGTGCCATCCCGCTCGTCGGCGATGCAATCCAGACCTGGCTGCTGGGTGGACCATCGGTAGACAATGCCACGTTGAACCGGTTCCTGTCGCTGCACTTCCTGCTGCCCTTTGTGATCGCGGGTCTGGTGATCGTTCACATCTGGGCGTTCCACACGACCGGAAACGGCAACCCCGCAGGCGTCGAAGTGCGCCGCACGTCGCGCAAGGAAGCCGACGCAGACACGCTGCCGTTCTGGCCCTATTTCGTGATCAAGGATCTCTTTGCGCTGGCCGTGGTTCTGGTGGCATTCTTCGCGGTTGTTGGCTTCATGCCCAACTTCCTGGGCCATCCCGACAACTATATCGAGGCCAATCCGCTGATCACGCCCGCAGAGATCGTGCCGGAATGGTATTTCCTGCCCTTCTACGCCATCCTGCGCGCCTTTGACGGCGAGGTTTGGGTTGTGATCTGGGCCAGCTGGCTGACCGGTGGCATCGTGGACGCGAAGTTGTTTGGTGTCCTTGCCATGTTCGGGTCGATCGTGGTGCTGGCACTGGTTCCGTGGCTCGATACCTCTTCTGTGCGGTCGGGCCGGTATCGGCCATCGTTCAAATGGTGGTTCTGGCTCCTGGGCTTCGACTTCATGGTGCTGATGTGGTCCGGTGCCAGGCCGATCGAGGGTATTTACCCCTATATCGCGCTGGTTGCGACGTCCTATTGGTTCGCCTATTTCCTGATAATCCTGCCGCTACTGGGTATCTTCGAAAAACCGCTGCCGACGCCGGCAACGATCGAAGAGGATTTCAACGCGCATTACGGCAAACCGGACGCGGATGGCCAAGCCGCCGCTTCCCCGGCCGAGTGAAAGAAAAGGACGACTAAGTAATGTTCAGGAAACTTGCCCTTACCGCACTGGTCGCCGTGGCGTTGACAAGTGGCGCGGCCACTGCCGAGGAAGACGAAGGCTCGGTTACCAATTACCGGTTTTCGTTTGATGGCCCGTTCGGTTCTTATGATCAGAATCAGCTGCAACGCGGCCTTCAGATCTTTACCGAATCGTGTTCGGCCTGCCACGGGTTGCGCTATGTGCCGATCCGCACCTTGTCGGACGAAGATGGCCCCGGCCTCGAACCGGCAGAGGTGCGCGCCTATATCGACCAGAACTTCATCGAGGTCTGGGATGAGGATTTGCGCGACTATCGTGCTGCGGTTCCCAACGACAACTTTCCGGCAAATGACGCCGCCGGGGCACCGGATCTCAGCATGATGGCCAAGGCGCGGGCCGGGTTCCACGGGCCTTACGGTCTGGCGATCAACCAGTTCCTGTTCGGCATTGGCGGCCCGGAATATATCGCGTCGTTCCTGACGGGCTATAATGACGAGGATGAAGAGGTCGCCGGCAGCTATCTCTATGGCAACGACATCTTCTATGGCGGCCTGACCGCAATGTCCCCGCCGCTGTTTGACGGGCTGGTCGAATTCAACGACGGATCGCCCAACGATGTGGAAAGCATGGCGCAGGATGTTGCCGCTTTCCTGATGTGGGCGGCCGAACCTGAAATGATGGCGCGAAAGCGTATGGGCTTTACGGCCGTGATCCTTCTGGGGTTGCTGGCAGTGCTGCTCTACCTGACGAACAAGCGCCTCTGGGCCCCGATCAAGCGCCGGGCCAAGGGCGGCTCTGCCGAATAACGCAGGTCCGCCAAATGAACCAGTAACGCGCCCCTTGATCCGGGGCGCGTTTTTCGTTTCAGAGCCAGTGTTTCAGGGTGTCGGGCGGGTTGGCCATCAGATCGGCCATTGTTCCGTGCGTCACAATTCGCCCGTCCTGCATCAGGATCAGTGCATCGCAGAGCCGTTCGGCATCACGCAGATCGTGGCTGACCATCACCAATGTCAGGCCAGTGGCATCGCAAAGATCCGCCACCAGCGCCATCATCTCGGCCCGCAGACCGGGATCGAGCGCGGCAAAGGGCTCGTCCAGCAAGGCCAGCGGTTGATTGCGCAACAGCATCCGGGCCAGCGCCACGCGTGACCTCTGTCCGCCTGACAGATCGCCGGGCTTGCGCGTAGACACCCCGGCAAGGCCAACCTGCAACAGCGTCTCATCGACCCGTGTCCGGGCCTCCTCGTCCAGTCTCAGATCCGGGCGCAGGCCAAGCGCCACATTGTCGAAGGCGGTCAGGTGCGGGAACAGGTTGCCCTCCTGAAATAGGATGCTCAGCGGGCGGTCAGGCACCGGTGCCTCGGTCACATCGACACCGTCGATCCAGATCCGGCCCCGATCTGACATAAGAAACCCGGCAATGACGCTGAGCAACGTGGTCTTCCCGCCGCCAGACGCACCCAATACGGCCAGCCGACCGCCCTTTGGCAAGTCCAGATCGACCGCCAGCGTAAAGCCGTCAAAGCCGAGGCTGATCCCCTCAAGTCGCAGCATTCACACGGCCCCCCCGGTCGAAAATCCAGAATACCCCCAGGCTGAGGGTCAACAACAACAGCGCCGCACCGGCCGCATCATTTGTGCGATAGGCTCCCATCAAGCGATACATCTCGAGCGGCAGCGTGCCCTGTTGCGGTGCCGCAAAGAGCGTGATGACTCCAAGATCGCCCATTGCCAGTGCCGCCGCCAGCCCGGCCCCGAAGCCAAGCGGGCGGCGCAGACGCGGCAACAGCACATGGCGCAGATATTGCGGCCCGTTCAGGCCAAGCGACAGCGCCAGTCGGCCATATCCGGCTTCGGCCTGTTCAACTCCCGGTACCAGCGCGCGCAGCACGAAAGGCAAAGCGGCCAAGGCGTTGACCAGCCCGGTGATCGGCAAAGCTGCCCCCGTGGGGCTGACCACCGGGCGCAGGATCAGAAAAAGCCCGGTGCCGATCACCAGCGGCGACACCGCGATGGACAACGCACCGATGGTTTCCAACAGCCCCCGCGCGCGCCCGCGCGCAATCAGGATCGCCATCGGCAGCGCCAGACCCACCGACAGGGTCGCTGTGACCAGCGACAGCACAATCGACCGCAGCGCCGCCGCCCAGATTGCCGGCGGCAGGCCCGCAATTGCCCCCGCCCCGCGCGTGACCACGGCCAAAAGCGGCAGCAGCAAAAACAGCGTCGCCGCCGAGATCAGCACCGCATCCAGTATTCGCGCAGCGGGTGTTTGCGCGTCCCACCGCGCCACCGGCTGATCCAGCCCCGTGCCCGCGATATTGGGCTTCGTGCCCCAGATCACCAGCGCCCCGGCCACCACGCAGATACCGACCTGCACCAGCCCAAGCAGGGCGGCGCGACCAAGGTCGAACTCGAACAGGAACGCCTGGTAGATTGCCAGTTCCACCGTGGTGGCACGCGGGCCCCCGCCAAGCGTCAGCGCCACGGCAAAGGATGTCGTGCTGATCAGGAAGATTACCAGAAACGCGCCGGGTGCCACATTGCGCAACATCGGACGTTCCATGTGGCGGGCAATATCGCGCGACGTGAACCCAAGCGTGGCGGCCAGCCGGAACCGTTCGGCCGGGATCGCCAACCAGCCTTGCAGAATGAGCCGCACCGCCAGCGGCAGGTTGAAAAACACATGCGCCAGGACGACACCCTGCCAGCCATAGATCTCCAGCTCGGGCAGCCCCAGAAACCGCAAAGCCGCGCTGATGCCGCCTTGGCGGCCGAAAACGGCCAGCAATCCCAGAACGGCCACGATCACCGGCAGGATAAAAGGCGCGCCCATCAGGGCAATCAGCGCCCGCCGCCCGCGAAATTCGCGCCGCGCCAGCGCTCGTGCCACAGGAATTGCCACCCCCACGCTGATCGCTGCCGACAATAGCGCCTGCCAGATGGTGAACCGCACCGCCGCCCAATCCGCGGGCCCAAGCCCCGAGGAAGCATCGGCACGCAACAGCACCGCGCCAAGCGGCAGGGCGATCACAACCAGGACAAGGCCCGCAACCGCGGCCCCCGCCCAGGTTGCGACGCTTATTGGGAAAGCGCGGCGCGCCATTCTTCCAATGCCTCGGCCCGTATTTCGGCCGCCGTGTCTGGGTCAAACAACAGGGCCGTTTCCGGTTGGATCAGGGTTTCAAACCCCTCCGGCAATCCACCCGCAGGCAGCACTGCCGGATACATCCAGTTGGTTGTCGGGATGATGCTCTGGAACGCGTCACTCAGCATGAAGGCCAGAAATTCCCGCGCCAGATCCGGGTGATCGCTGTTCTGCACCATGCCAGCCACTTCGATCTGCATGTAATGGCCCTCGTCAAAGGCGGCGGCGGTGCGGCTGGCGTCGCCCTCTGCGATCAGGTGATAGGCGGGCGACGTGGTGTAGGACAGGACCATATCGGCCTCGCCTTCCAGAAACAGGCCATAAGCCTCGGACCAGCCGGGGGTCACAGTGACGATATTATCGGTCAACCCCTCCCAGATCTCGCCCGCCCGGTCGCCATAGGCCGCCTTGACCCACATCAGAAGGCCAAGACCGGGGGTGGAGCTGCGCGGATCCTGAATGACGATACGAACATCGCTTGCAGCAAGCTCAATGAAACTGGTCGGCGCGTTTTCCAGATCGACATTCTGGACAAAGGCGAAATAGCCCCAGTCATAGGGCAGGAACTGGCTGTCCTCCCAGGCGACGGGCAGCGTCAGGCCAGTGGCATCAACCCCATGCTCGGCAAAAAGCCCGGTTTCGCGCGCCGCCGCGATCAGGTTGGTATCCAGCCCCAGCACGATATCGGCCTCGGTGGCAGGCCCCTCCAGCCGCACACGCGCCAACAGCGCCGCACCGTCGCCCGCCCCGACAAATTGCAGATCGCAGCCGCAGCTTTCCTCGAACGCGGCCTCGACCTGCGGGCCGGGGCCCCAATCGGAGATGAAACTGTCATAGGTGTAGATCGTCAAAACGGGAGCATCCGCGCTGGCCATGCCAGCCGCAAGAATAAGTCCCGACGCGAAGATAGGTGATCTCATGGTCACTTGCCTTTCATTGCGACGGGCGAAGTGAGGTGTTGAGAGCATCTCAGACCTTCCCTCCGCCGGTCCTAACCGGTTCAGGTTCAACGGGTCCGCTGGTAAGCATCTCAGGCCCAAAAGGCCCCCCCGAGGTAGGGCTGGCAGTAGCGTGCCAGAGACCCGATTGCAAGCGTTGGGCTTGGCAATCGGGCACCGGCGCGCTAACCGGAACGCAGGAAACCCCGGAGTGCGCCCCCATGTCGATGAACAGCTTTGGCCATCTTTTTCGCGTCACCACCTGGGGTGAAAGCCACGGGCCCGCGCTTGGGGCTACCGTCGATGGCTGCCCTCCAGGCATAGCGATCGACGCCGAGGCGTTGCAGCACTGGCTGGACAAGCGCAAACCGGGGCAGAACAAATACACCACGCAGCGGCGCGAACCCGATCAGGTCGAGATCCTGTCCGGCACCTATGAAGGCCAGACCACCGGCACGCCGATCCAGCTGATGATCCGCAACACCGATCAGCGGTCCAAGGATTACGGCGATATCGCCGAGAAATTCCGCCCCGGCCATGCCGATATCACCTATTGGCAAAAATACGGCATCCGCGATCCGCGCGGCGGTGGCCGCTCCAGCGCGCGCGAAACGGCGGCGCGGGTGGCGGCGGGCGGCATCGCGCGGGCCGCTCTCGCCGAAATGGTGCCGGACCTGCAAATCACCGGCTACATGGTGCAGATGGGGCCGCATGGCATCGATCGGGGCAAGTTCGATTGGGATCAGATCGACCAAAATCCGTTCTGGACGCCGGATGCCGCCGCCGCTGAAACCTGGGCCGCCTATCTCGATGGCTTGCGCAAATCCGGTGACAGCGTTGGGGCTATCGTCGAGGTTACGGCGCGCGGTGTGCCCGCCGGGCTTGGCGCGCCGGTTTACGCGAAGCTGGACACCGACCTTGCCGCCTCCATGATGTCGATCAATGCCGTCAAGGGTGTCGAAATCGGGGAGGGCATGGGGGCCGCCAATCTGACCGGGTCGGCCAATGCCGATGAGATCGCGATGGGTCCGGATGGCCCGGTTTATAACTCGAACCACGCGGGCGGCATTCTGGGCGGCATTTCCACCGGGCAGAATGTCGTGGTGCGCTTCGCGGTCAAGCCCACCTCATCTATTCTGACCCCGCGCAAGACGATCACCAAAACAGGTGAACCGGCCGAGATTGTCACCAAAGGCCGCCACGATCCTTGCGTCGGAATCCGCGCCGTTCCCGTGGGCGAGGCGATGATGGCCTGCACGCTTCTGGATCACGTGCTTCTGCATCGTGGCCAGATTGGGGCAAATCGCGGGCAAATTGGCTAAACTTCTTTCCTAATTTTAACATTTTGTCCGGTTACCGGTGGCAGAGGAAACACCGGTCGGGAAAGAACCATGCTGTTAAAGGAATTCATCCGCTCCGAGTCCGGCGCAGTCACGACCGACTATGTCGTGCTGTCGGCGGCGATGGTCGGATCGGGCTTGGCTGCCATCAATTCGACCGCTGTCGGCGTGGAAAATATCGCCAGTGATATCGACGCCGCGCTGCGTGGCGAAATCGTGAACACGACCTTTGCCCGGCAGAGCTATTTCGACGATTTCGAAAACGGCGCAGGCTATTGGGTCGGTGGTCAAACCGACGACAGCCAGGACGCGTTTGGCGGCATTCTGGGACCCTATGGCGGGTCAAACGGGGACGAGGTCGTGACCCGCACCTTTGATCTTCTGTCTGGCTATGACTATGCCGTGGTGGAGTTCGACATGCTCGCGATCGACAGCTGGGACAATGAGGATTTCATCATCTTTGTCGATGGCAACCCGGTCAGCGCCTATAATTTCGACTGGCAACAGGACGGTGTGACCGGTGCCTGGACCACAAACGATGAAGATTTCAACATATCGATCACGCCCAATGGCAGCCGCAACCAGCAAGGTTACAGCAACACCTGGTCCGATCAGGGCTTTTCAGTCAGCATTCAGGTCACGGATCCGGGCCCGTCGATGAGCATCGGCTTTGGTTCAACCCTTAACCAGGATTTGGAGGATGAAAGCTGGGGCGTCGATAACTTGCAGGTTACATCCACCAACACTCCGTCTGCGCCCTAAAGCGGACGCAGGTGCAGAACCGGCAATCCGGGGTGTCACCTGATGCCTGCGCCACCCGCGCGCGCCAGTTGCACCGCCAGGATGCCGCCCGCAATGATCGCCACGCCCAGAATGTCGATGCCGGTCAACGCTTCGCTCAGGATCATCGCGGCGATGGCGACACCGAAAAACGGGTTCAGGAAATGAAAGGTCGCGGCCCGCGTGGCCCCGATCCGCTGCACCAGCAGAAACCAGATCCATGTTGCCAACAACCCCGGCGCAAAGACCGTATAAGTAAAGGCCGCCACCAGTTCCCAGGACCAGGTGACAACCCAGGTCTCGAATGCAACCGCAAAGGGCAACAGTGCCGCGCTGCCCACCAACATCTGCAAGCCCACAATCATCAACACGCTGCCGCCGCCCGAGGATGCACCACGCACTGTCATGGTGGCGACAGCCAGCGCCAGCGCGGCGATCAAGCCGAGCGTCACACCAAGCAGATCGACGCCCCCCGACAACCGCTGCACCATGATCAGCGCCACACCGCCAAACCCGGCAATCAGGCCCAATATGCCGACCACGGGCAGACGTTCGCGAAACACCGTCCAATTTGCGGCCGCCACGATCAGAGGCATGGTGGATGCGATGATGGCGGCAAGCCCCGCCTCGATCCACTGCATCGCGATGAAGTTCAGCCCCAGATACAGCGCGTTCTGGCAGATGCCGAAGATCACCACCGATCGCCACTGCGCCCGTGACAGGCTCCAGCTGTGGCCCAGGATGCGCGCCAGGCCGATCCCCACCGCCCCCGATATCGCGAACCGGACGGCAAGCGACGCCATGGGCGGCGCGGCCTCGACGATGATCCGGGCCGAGGTAAAGGCCGAGGACCAGATCAGCGCGAAAATCAGGCCCATGGCAATGGCGCGCAGATCCATGTTCCTGTCTCCCAAAAATGCAAAAGGGCCGCCACAAGCGACCCTTCGCATAGTGCTGGCCCATGGGCAATCAGCCGTTCACGCTGTCTTTCAGCGCCTTGGCGATCGTCACTTTCACCACCTTGTCGGCATCCTTGCGGATCTGCTCACCGGTGGCCGGGTTGCGGACCATACGCTCGGGGCGTTCGCGGCAATAGACCTTGCCGATACCCGGCAGCGTGACCGCGCCGCCATTGGCAACTTCCTTGCTGACAACCGAAGTGACGGCGTCGAGCGCTGCGGATGCCGCTTTTTTGTCGCTGCCCATCTCATCGGCCAATGCGGCGACAAGCTGGGTCTTGGTCATGGGTTTCTGTGCCATTTTCCTGTTCTCCTTAACTGCCCGAACCCATGGGGCTCGTTGGCGAGACGGTAACCGAATATTGTGGGGGTACACAACGATTAGTGTGCCAGAATATCAAGAAATCAGCGTTTTTCGCGCTTTTTTGCCGGTTCAGAGGAACGCCGTTTCCTCAAAACTGCGCAATTTCCGGCTGTGGAGCCTCTCCAGAGGCATCTCGCGCAGGGCCTCCATGGCGCGAATTCCGATCAATAGATGCCGCGATACTTGCGTTTTATAAAAGGAACTGGCCATGCCGGGCAGCTTCAATTCGCCATGCAGAGGTTTGTCGGACACGCATAGAAGCGTGCCGTAAGGCACCCGGAACCGGAACCCGTTGGCGGCGATTGTGGCGCTTTCCATATCCAGCGCGATGGCGCGGCTCTGGCTCAAGCGCTGCACCGGGCCGGATTGGTCGCGCAACTCCCAGTTGCGGTTGTCGATGGTGGCAACGGTGCCGGTCCGCATGATGCGTTTCAGCTCAAACCCTTCAACCTCGCTCACATCCGCCACGGCACGCTCAAGCGCGATCTGCACCTCGGCCAGCGCCGGGATCGGCACCCAGATCGGCAGATCGTCATCCAGCACATGATCTTCGCGCAGATAGGCATGCGCCAAAACGTAATCGCCCAGGTTCTGCGTGTTTCTGAGGCCGGCGCAATGGCCCACCATCAACCAGACATGCGGCCGCAGAACGGCGATATGGTCGGTCGCGGTCTTGGCGTTGGACGGCCCCACGCCGATATTGACCAGCGTGATACCGCCATTGCCCGCGCGCGCCAGATGATAGGTCGGCATCTGCGGCAGTTTCGCGGGCACCTCCATCGGCGCATCGGGATCGGTGATCACCTGATTTCCGGGGCCGATAATGGCGGTATAGCCGCTACCCGGATCGCGTAGCATCTGGCGGCCATAGGCCAGGAACTCATCGACATAGAACTGGTAGTTGGTGAACAACACATGGTTCTGGAAATGCTCGGGCTCGGTGGCGGTGTAATGCGACAGCCGGGCCAACGAATAATCCACCCGCTGCGCCGTGAAGGGGGCCAGCGGCCCGGACCCATCCTCATCGTTAAAGCCGAACCCGTTGACGATATCGTCATTCGTGGTGGTCAGGTCCGGCACGTCAAAGACATCGCGCAGCGGAAAGGCCATCGCGCCATCCTGCGGGATCTGGATATCGGCATCGCCCAACACCGCGAAATGCACCGGAATGGGCGTGGTCGACAGGCCGACACCCACCGGCACACCGTGGTTTTCCAGCAAAAGGCCGATCTGCTGCGTCAGGTAATGCTTGAACAGATCCGGCCGGGTGATCGTGGTCGAAAACGTGCCCGGCTCGGCGACATGGCCAAAGGACAGGCGGCTGTCGACCTGTCCGAAACTGGTCGTGGTGATGCGGATCTCAGGGTAAAAGGCGCGAAACCGGCTGTCGGGCATTTCGCCACCCACGACCTCGCCGAACTTGTCCCGCAGGAACCCGGTGCTTTCGCGATAGATCTCATTCAGATAGGCCACCGCCTTGTCGGCTTCGGTAAAAATACGTGGCTCCGCCGCAGGCGGTCTGTGAATGGGCAATTGGCGTGTGGCCCTTGTCATGAAGGCTCCTCTGCGAACAGCGATGTAAGTTCGAATGTCGTGACATCGACCAGCCCCTTGTCGGAAATCCTGAGCGACGGAATCACCACAAGGGCCAGCAGCGAATGCTGCATATAGGCATTGTTCAACGTGCAGCCACAGGCCGCCATCGCGGCGACCATGGCGTCGGCGGAGGCGGCCACATCAGTGGCGTGTGCGTCGCTCATCAGTCCAGCGATGGGCAGCTCAACCAGCGCCAGTTCCGCCCCATCCTTGAAGATGGTGATGCCGCCGCCCACCTGCCCCAACCGCATCGCGGCCCTGGCCATATTGTCACGGTCGGTGCCAACGACGATCATGTGATGGCTGTCATGGGCCACGGTCGAGGCCATGGCCATCGGCCCGCTATAGCCAAAGCCGGACACAAAGGCATTGACCACGCCGCCCGTGGCGCGGTGGCGTTCGACCAGGGCGATCTGGCAAACATCGCCTTCGCCCTCGACCAGCCCGTCAACAACCGGCAATTCCGCGATCAGCGCTTCGGTCGGGGCCTGATTTTCGACCACGCCGATCACCTTGACGCGGGCCGAGTTGGCCCCTTTGGGCGCTTCGATCTCGAAATCCGCGCCGGTCAGGGTCTTGCCCAGATGCACGGTTTTGCGCGCGTCTTCGGGCCAGTTCAGATGCGGGCAATCGGCCCGCATCCGGCCCTCCTCCGCTATCAATGCTCCGCGCGCATAAACTGCCTCGATCGGCAGGGTGCTGAGGTCGGAGGTCAGGATCATATCGGCCCGACGTCCCGGCGCGATGGAGCCCAGCTCACGCTCCAACCCGAAATGCGTGGCCGTGTTAATGGTGCACATCTGCAACGCCACTATCGGGTCGCAGCCACACTCAATCGCATGGCGCAGCACCCGGTTCATATGGCCATCATTGACCAGCGTGCCGGAATGGCAATCATCGGTGCAGAGGATGAAATTACGCGGGTCGAGCCCCTTTTCCGTCACCGCCGTGATCTGGCTTTCGACATCATACCAGGCCGAGCCAAGCCGCATCATCGACCGCATCCCTTGCCGGGCGCGATCAATGGAATCGCTTTCCCGCGTGCCCTCGTGATCATCCGCGGGGCCGCCCGCCGCATAGGCATGAAAGGCGGGGCCACGATCTGGGCTGGCGTAATGCCCGCCCACGGTCTTGCCCGCCGCCATGGTCGCCGCCATTTCCGCCAGCATCTGGGGATCGCCATTGATGACGCCAGGAAAATTCATCATCTCGCCCAGACCGATAATGCCGGGCCAGGTCATCGCCTCGGCCACATCCTGCGCCGAAATCTCGAACCCCGTCGTCTCCAGCCCCGGGGCCGATGGCGCGCAGGAGGGCATCTGCGTGTAGATATTGATCGGCTGCAACGCCGCCTCGTCATGCATCAGGCGCACGCCGCGCAGGCCCAGCACATTGGCGATCTCATGCGGATCGGTGAACATCGTTGTGGTGCCATGCGGAGCGACCGCGCGGGCAAATTCCGCCGGAGTCAGCATACCGCTTTCGATATGCATATGGCCGTCGCAGAGACCGGGGATGAGGTAACGGCCAGCGGCCTCAACCACCTGCGTATTGTCCCCAATGCAATGCCCGGCATCGGGGCCGACATAGGCAAAGCGGCCCGCGATCACGGCGACGTCCCAGCCCTCCAGAACCTCGCGGCTTTGCACATTGGCCAGCCGCGCATTGCGGATCACCAGATCGGCAGGCGCGCGTCCGGCGGCAACAGCCACCAGACCGGCGGCGGATTCGCCCCATGTTCTGAAAGAAGTCGTTTTTTCCATGCCCAAGCCTGACACCGGTTTTTTGCAGCTTCAAGCGGCAAATTGAGGGTGGGATTTTCGGCGCGCATGGCGACGGTGACACATCATTGCGGCGTCCGGGCAGTTTAGGGCTTTCGGATTCGCCTTCGGCGGGCGTATTTTCGCAAAGAAGAAGAACGGAGGGGCGCTTGGCCCGGGCAGTCAGAAAGAAGAAGCGGGTAAAACGGCGGCCGCTGTTGCGGCGCGCGCTGAAACTGGCGATGCGCGGTGTTTTGCTTGTTGTGATACTGATCGTGGGCTGGATCGCGCTTTATGGCGTGATCGCTCCGCCGGTGACGCCCTACATGATCAGCGAAAACCGCAGGCTGGGAAACGTGACGCAGGTCTGGCGTCCGATGGAGGAGATCTCGCCGCATCTGGCCCGCGCCGTGGTGGCAGCGGAAGACGCGAATTTTTGCCTGCATTGGGGGTTTGATATGGAGGCGATCCGCCTTGCCATCGCGGCGGGGGCGGCGCGGGGCGGGTCCACCATCAGCCAGCAAACGGTCAAGAATGCGTTTTTGTGGCAGGGCCGGTCCTGGTTGCGCAAGGCGATGGAGGCCGCGATGACACCCGTGATGGAGGCCCTGTGGTCCAAGACACGCGTGTTGGAGGTCTATCTCAACATCGTGGAGTTTGGCGAAGGCATATTCGGGGCCGAGGCCGCCGCACAGCATTATTTCGGCATTTCGGCGGCGGATCTGAACCCGGCGCAGGCCGCCAGGCTTGCCGCCGTTCTGCCAAACCCACAAGACCGATCCGCCGCCAGCCCGACAACGGCAACCCTCAGACGCGCGCGCAGCATCGCCGAAGGGGCGGCAACGATTGGCGCGGATGGGCGCGATGCGTGCTTTGCGCGTTGATATTGGCGCGGCGAACGGGCAAAGAGGAGGCAACAAAAGGTCAATCAGAGCAGGCCATGACCCGTCTTTACCATTTCGCCCTTTCCCCGTTTTGCCGCAAAGTCCGCCTGGTTCTGGCGGAAAAGAAAATCGACGTCGAGCTGATCGAGGAAAAATACTGGGAACCCTCCAACGAATTCATGCGCCGCAACCCGGCCGCGAAAGTACCCATTCTCAAGATCGACGGGCTGCATATGAGCGAAAGCCAGGCGATTTGCGAATATCTTGAGGAAACCGTGCCGACGCCGGCCCTGATGCCGAAAGACGCCAAGGCGCGGGCCGAGGTTCGGCGGCTTTGTTCCTGGTTCGACGATAAATTCCACCAGGAGGTGACCTCCAAACTGGTCTATGAGCGGGTCAACAAAAAGATCATGCGCGGCGGGTACCCGGATGGGAAATCGGTAAAAACCGGGGCGCAGAAGATCAAGTTCCATATTGATTACATGGCCTGGCTGCTGGATCATCGTCGTTGGCTTGCGGGAGACAGCATAACCTTGGCCGATTTTTCCGCCGCGGCGCATCTGTCGTGCCTTGATTATATCTCGGACGTGGATTGGAACCGGTCGCCGATCGTCAAGGATTGGTATGCCAAGATCAAATCGCGGCCTGCCTTCCGGTCCGTCTTGGCGGACCAGGTGCCGGGTTTCCTGCAACCGCCGCATTACTCCAATCTCGACTTTTGACCGGGCTCAAGGCCAGACTTGAGGCAATGGCCCTGGCCGAGGGTTTTGCAAAACTGCGCATCTGTCGACCCGACGCGATTGCGCTGGCACCGGACCGTCTGGAGGAATACGTGGCGGCAGGCCGGCACGGGCAGATGGGATGGATGGCCGAGCGTATGGGATGGCGCGGCAATCCGGCCGCTTTGTGGCCCACGGCGCGGTCGGTGATCATGCTGGCCGAACCCTACACCCCCGAAATCGACCCGCTGGAGCCATTGGAAAAGCGTGATTGCGGCACGATCAGCGTCTATGCGCAGAACCGCGATTACCACGATCTGGTCAAGAAACGGCTGAAGCGGGTCGGGCGCTGGTTGCTGGAACAGGCCCCCGAGGCGGAAATCAAGGTTTTCGTCGATACCGCGCCGGTGATGGAAAAACCTCTGGGCCAGGCCTCGGGCCTTGGCTGGCAGGGCAAGCACACCAATCTCTTGTCCCGCGATCTGGGTAGCTGGTTCTTTCTGGGCAGCATCTTTACCACCGTCGAACTGGAACCCGATCCGTCTGAGACCGACCATTGCGGCAATTGCACCGCCTGCCTCGACATCTGTCCGACCGATGCCTTTCCGGCTCCGTTCCAATTGGATGCGCGGCGGTGCATTTCCTATCTGACCATCGAACATCACGGGCCGGTGGACCCTGAATTGCGCCCGCTGATGGGCAACCGGATCTATGGCTGCGACGATTGTCTGGCCATCTGCCCGTGGAACAAATTCGCGGTTGCGGCGCATGAGACGCGCTATGCCGGGCGGCCTGAACTGCAAAGCCCGAAACTGGCCGAGCTTGCCGGGCTGGACGACGCCGGTTTTCGCGCCCTGTTTTCCGGCAACCCGGTCAAGCGCATCGGGCGCAACAGGTTTATCCGCAACGTGGCTTATGCGATTGGCAACAGCGGCGATCCCGGCCTGCGGGGCGCGGCGCAATCCTTGCTGAACGATGCCGACGAAACGGTGCGCGATGCAGCCAGGTGGGCGGTGGAGCAGTTGACATGAGCCTGATCATCTTTGGCATGGGTTATTCCAGTTCGACGCTCGTGCGCTTGCATCGCGGCGACCTGCCCGCGCCCATGATCGGCACCACGAGGTCGCCGGAAAAGGCGGAACGGCTACGCGCCATGGGCGTTGAGCCGCGCATTTTTCCCGGCACCGACATGCGCGCCGACTTGGCCCACGCAACGCATGTGTTGATCAGCGCCGGACCCGAGGATGGTCGCGACCCCGTATTGAACCACCTGGCGGAGGAATTCGCCGCCGCCGCGCGCCATCTGACATGGGTCGGATATCTCTCCACCACCGGAGTCTATGGCCATCACGGCGGCGATTGGGTCGATGAAACCGCGGCGCTGACGCCCGCCACCGCACGCGGGCAGGCCCGTGTGGTGACCGAGGGCCAATGGCAGGCGCTGGCGCGCGATCACGGGCTTCCGCTGCATATCTTCCGGCTGCCAGGCATTTATGGCCCCGGTCGCGGGCCTTTTGCCAAGGTCAGAAACGGCACCGCGCGCCGGATCATCAAACCGGGTCAGGTGTTTTCGCGCATCCATGTCGCCGATATTGCGCAGACGCTTGCCGCCTCGATGGCCGCGCCCAACCCCGGTGCAATCTATAATGTCTGCGACGACGATCCGGCCGCGCCCGAAGATGTCATCGCCTACGCGGCGGAGATCCTGAACCTGCCCCTGCCCCCCGCCACACCGTTTGACACGGCCGATCTGACCCCGATGGCGCGCAGCTTTTATTCCGAAAGCAAGAAGGTCAGCAACACGCGGATCAAGACAGAGCTTGGCATAAAGCTGAAATACCCGACCTATCGTGCCGGACTGGACGCTCTGTTGGCGGCGGAACAAAAACAGCAATAGGTTCGGCCTCGGCCCGGTCGTGCCGGACCCTATTGGCTGCCGACGCCATTGCCGGTGACCATGGTCCACCAGATCTTGCCGTTTGGCTCCTGAAAATAGGCAACGCCCAGATCGCGGGCCGCCGGATCGGTGATCACTTCGCGCGTGTCTGCCAGTTGCATCCAGGCGGCCACGGTCTCCAGCTCGGATTCGTAGGTTTCGGAGATGTTTTCGCCCAAAACACCGCCGGAATACCCGGCGCGCGCGGCCCGGTCGACGGGCGAAGATCCGTCCGAGCCGAAGTGCCAGGGCCGGTTCTGCACCGACATGTCGCGCGAATGGGTGGCGGCGGCGGCATTCAGCGCCGCGTTCAATTGCAGATCGGGGGCTCCTGCCGCCCGGCGCAAGGCATTCACGCTGTCCAGCACGCGAAACTGAATATCCCCGACATCATCCGGGTCGATTCGGTAGATCGCGGGCAAGGGGTTCCCGTCCGCACCCAAACGAGGTGGCGTGGACGTGGAACAGGCCGCGAGAATTGCCAGAGCGCCGGTCATCAAGAAAGAACGTCGGAACATGTCGGATGCCGCCTGATACCTAGAATATTGGCTGAATCCTTACATACCGGCCCGTGTCCAATCAAACATAACCGCGGTAAATCTGCCAATGCTGACCTCGGCACCCATCGGCATGGCCTGATCTGGCAGGATTTTTCGCGGTTTTTCGCGGCGGAATCCGGCCGTGTCGATAACACCGCGAAACCCGAAACACCGCAACCAGGCCCGCCCCCTTTTGCCCCGCAGCGATGGCTGCGGCTGTGCATGTGGCTCTGGCAAAATCGGGAATCGGGTATCCTTTGGCGCTTTCGCAAAACCCGCATCACTTAACGCTGCCTGAAGTTATTGATTTCAGCGCGTTGAGCGGTGCCCCAGGGCTCAGATGGTCCAAGAAGTGCCTTATGGCCGCATTGGCATGTAGACTGCCAAATATGCCAAACTGCCCGGTTAGGCATGCAGCGGCACCCAAGTGTTGCCAATTTGACGACAAAATGCCGATCTTGCGTGATCTGGACGCTTCGCGGCATTGCAATCCTAGGATATTGCTGATTAAAACAAGCTACGAGGTACAGTCTTGGGTGCCCCACTATGCGTAATACCGCGCGAATTCTTAGGGGCGTATCTTGGAGGATACTATGAAAAAACTCGCACTTGCAGCCGCTCTTTCCGTCGCCGCCACCTCCGCATTTGCGGGTGGTTACGCGGTTGAGCCTGTTCTGGAACCCGTTGTCATCGTGGAAGAAACCTCTTCCTCCGCTGGCGGCGTTCTGGTTCCGCTCCTGGCCCTGATCCTGATCGCGGCAGCTATCGCTTCCAACTGATCACTGATCTGGTTCTTGAATAGGAAAAGGCGGCTCTTTTGAGCCGCCTTTTTCATGTGCCGGCACCTTTTTCGGCGCTAAGGCGTTTTCGCAAGAACCTCGCTCACCTAACGCTGCCTGGGTCCATGGATTTCAACGCGCGTGGCGATGCAACATCTCTCAGGTATTCCGAGAAATCCCCAATTCCGGCAACCCGGTCTCTAACGCGATCTGCGTCCGGCTTTTGCGGGCCCGTTCGGTGGCCGATTTCAGCTGCCCGCAGGCGGCCATGATATCTTCGCCACGTGGCGTTCGGATCGGGCTGGCATACCCGGCTTTGTAGACGATATCGGCAAAGCGTTCGATACGCTCCCAATCCGATCGCTCATAGGGCGCGCCGGGCCATTCATTGAACGGGATCAGGTTGATCTTGGCCGGAATGCCCTTGATCAATTGGACGAGCCTCCGGGCATCCTCATCTGAATCGTTCACGCCCTTCAGCATCACGTATTCAAAGGTGATCCGTTCCGAATTGGACGCTTTCGGATAGGCCCTGAGCGCGTCCAGAAGATCAGCCAGCGGCCAGCGTTTGTTGATCGGAACCAGCTTGTTGCGCACCTCATCGGTGGTTGCATGGAAGGATATCGCCAGCATGCAGCCGATCTCATTTGCAGTGCGCGCGATCTCGGGTACAACGCCCGAAGTGCTCAGCGTGATCCGCCGACGGCTGAGGCAAATTCCTTCATTATCCATCGCGATCTTCATCGCATCGCGGACATTCTCGAAATTATAAAGCGGCTCACCCATGCCCATCAGAACGACATTGCTCAGCAGCCGGGTTTCATTCTTCGGGGCCCGGCCCAATTCCGGCCATTCACCCAGATCGTCGCGCGCCACCATGATCTGACCGACGATCTCGCCCGCCGTCAGATTGCGCACCAGTTTCTGGGTGCCGGTATGGCAAAACGAACAGGTCAGCATGCAGCCCACCTGGCTGGAAATGCAAAGCGTGCCGCGGTCGGTTTCTGGGATATAAACCACCTCGACCTCGTGGCCGCCCGCGATCCGCACCAGGTATTTGCGCGTGCCATCGGTCGAAACCGTCCGGCTGACCACCTCGGGCACTTTGATGACGAAATGTTCGGCCAGCTCGGCGCGATAGGCCTTGGCGAGGTTCGTCATCACCGAAAAATCGCGCACACCCTTTTCATAGACCCATTGCCAGATCTGCCCGACTCGCATCCTGGCCTGCTTTTCAGGGGTGCCCGCCGCGATCAACGCCGAAAGCAATCCGTCCCGCGTCAGCCCTACGATATTGACGGGGCCGTCGGGCAATTTGCGCGGAATGGTCAGAACATCCTGCGTGATCGGGGCGCTGGCGGACATGGGATGCCTCCATTAAGGGATGCGGACACATATAGGCATCCGCACCTCAAGGCAAACCCTGTTCAATGATCGCAATCAGGCACCGCAGCGGGCCTCGGCATCTTCCACGGCAGCGGTAAAGCCAAGCAGCGAAAAGGTATCGACCGTCTGGGTGCCGCGACGCGACCGGGCCGTCAAAACCGCCTCGGCCCCACGTTTCATCGCTGTGATGATCCGCTGGTCATCCTGTTCCGACGCCGCCCAGGCCATTTCGCCCTGCGAAAACAGCTCGTAGGTGGAATTGCCGATCTCAAGCGATACGGTCGACCCATCCGCGAACGGATAGCCGCCAGTGAACGAGACCTCGCCCATCCGGTTTTCGGACGGCCAATAGCTGACGAACAGCAATATATCGGACCGGCGCACCGCGACAACGCGGCCGTCGCGGGTGTTCACCGTCTCGCTTGGGGCAGACACCACCCAGCATTGCGTCGGATCATCCTCGACGAATACGCTCCAATCCGTCTCTGCATTCACGCGATTCGACGATTCGCCGCTCTGCTGCGCAAATAGCGGCGTCGAAAGCATCAGTGCAATAACCGATCCCGCAACAAAATTCTTCATATTGATCCAGCCTCCAGCCGTCTCTGCCTCAGGTTGAAACCCATGCCCGTTCATCAGGTCTTGCGCTTGGGCTTCGTCCAATCCTTAACTGCGAAGCAGAGATTAACCCGAAAATCATTGCGTGGAAAAGCCCCGGTAGCGGAAAATTGCCGGGAATGCCGGACAGGAAAGGCCGAAAGATGGAGCAAGCGCAGCCGCTGATCGAAATCTGGCGCGGGCCGGTTCGCGAAAGCCTGCATAGAGGGCACGCCGTGATCTGGGATGCGGGTGGCGGCATCGTGGCTGCCTGGGGCAACCCCGATGCCGTTATCCTGCCCCGATCCGCCTGCAAGATGATCCAGGCACTGCCCCTGATTGAAAGCGGCGCGGCACGGGAATTTGGGCTCAGCGACGCACAGCTTGCGCTATCCTGCGCCTCGCATCAGGGGGCCGCAGTGCATACCGACATGGTGAGCGAATGGTTGGGCGGATTGGGGCTGGACCCGGAGGCCGCCCTGCGTTGCGGCCCGCAGGAACCAAACGACCGGGAGGCGCGCGATAATCTGATCCGCGCCTACCAGAGCCCTTGCCAGATCCATAACAACTGCTCCGGCAAGCATTCGGGCTTTCTGACTCTTGCCAAACATCTGGGCGCGGGCCCGGAATATATTGACCCCGACCACCCGGTGCAAAGGGCGGTACTGACCACGTTTGAAGATGTAACCGGCGAGACCAGCCCCGGTTACGGCATCGATGGTTGTTCGGCCCCGAATCACGCCTGCAGCGTCACCGGCCTGGCCCGCGCCATGGCAAAATTCGCCGCCGCTACCGAATCGGGCAATGTCCGCAATAGGGCCATGGCCCGGCTGACCCGTGCCATGGCCAGTCATCCGCATCTTGTAGCGGGTGAAACCCGCGCCTGCACCGAATTGATGCGCGCCATGGAGGGGCGGGTTGCCGTGAAAACCGGGGCCGAGGCCGTGTTCGTTGCAATCGTTCCGGAAACCGGAATGGGCGTTGCGGTCAAGATCGAGGATGGCGGCACCCGCGCGGCTGAGGCCACGATCACCCAGATCCTGATCGGCATGCGCGTGCTGGATCCGAACCATCGCGTTGCGCGGCAATATACCTACGGCCCGATCCGCAACCGCCGCAACATGGAAACCGGGTATCTGAAACCGGTCGAGGGCCTTGCGGACTGGCGGCTTTAACCGACGGGCTGCACCGGCAACACGGTGTCCGGGGCCAGAGCGATGATTTTCTCAATGATCAGAGGTTTTTTCAGCGGTTTGGTCAGGTAATAGTCAATCCCGGCCTCAAAAATCCGGTTCTCATCGCCATCCATCGCATGCGCCGTCATGGCCACGATGGGCACCCGTGGCAGGCCCTGTTCGGCCTCGAACGCGCGAATACGGCGCGCGGCTTCCAGCCCGTCCATCTCAGGCATCGAGATATCGGTGAACATCATATCGGGCGGGTCCGCCATAAAGGCCGCCAACGCTTCGGCCCCGTCCGAGGTCATGGTCAGCTCCAGCTCCAGCGCCTTGATCATCTTGCCAAATACCAATTGATTGGTCTTGTTGTCCTCGGCCGCGAGCAGCCGCAATTTGCGCCGATCGCTCTTGGCCTCTGCCTTTGGCATTTCGGACGCAATCAAAGGCACCGGGGGGGTTTGCGCCGCCACAAGGATGGCCGCGCGCAATTCGGCCAACGTCATCTCCGACATCGTTGCCCCGTCGTGACCAGAGCAGCAATGGGCAACCGGCCCCGTGTGGCCGCCCGCGCGCAGCGCCTGCTTTGTGGCCTCATCCGAGGCACAGAGCAGCACCAGATCGAACCTGCCCGTCAGCCGAGCGGGTTCTGCCGCTGTCTGTACATCTGCGCGCAGCTTCAGCAATTTGCGTTCCAAATTCACCCGGCCCGGCACCTCGGCCCCAACCAAGGCGATGCGACGCAGATGATCGGGCAGCGGCGGCACGGGCCGGGTGTCATCGCCCGCGACCTTGGCCAGTTTCAGCATAAACCCGAAAGTTGAACCCTTTCCCGGGACAGAATCAAGCCACATCTGCCCGCCCATCAGCGTGATCAGCTTGGCCGAAATCGCCAGGCCCAACCCCGTGCCTTCATATTTGCGGTTGGCCTGATCCTCGACCTGATTGAACTCGCCAAACACATGCGCCTGCTTGTCCTCGGCGATGCCGATGCCGGTATCTTCCACTGCGATGCGCAGGTTTACGGTGCCTTCGCCGTCTTCTTCGCCCAAAACCCGCACCGTGACTTGGCCCGCCTCGGTGAATTTCACTGCATTTCCGATCAGGTTGGTCAGTACCTGACGAATACGGCCCCGGTCACCCAGCAGATTTTCCGGCAGGAAGATGTCGTAATCGACCACGAGATCCAGATCACGGCCCTGAATCGTCGGCTTGAGCAGGCGAAAAATCTCGTGAATCATGCTTTCCAGATCAAACGGTTCACTGTTCAGCGACAGCTTGTCGGCCTCGATCTTGGAATAATCCAGCACGTCATTGATGATCACCAACAACGCCTCTCCCGAGTTTTTGATGGTTTCCGCATACATCCGCTGTTCTTCATCCAGGTCGGTATCGCGCAGCAGATCGGCCATGCCAACGACGCCATTCATCGGTGTCCTGATCTCGTGGCTCATATTGGCGAGGAAGGCCGATTTTGCGCGATTGGCGGATTCGGCCAGATCACGTGCCTCAAGCAGCTCCTGTTCACGCCGGATATTGTCGGTGATGTTCAACGCAAGGCTGACCATATCGCCTTCGGGGGATCGGATATCGTCCAGTTTGACGTAACTGCCATTCCACAACTTGATGGTTTTCTGCGGGATTGGATCCTGTTCCCAACGCGCGATCATGTCGTCAAGAAATTCTTCGGGATGCACACCTTCGATATCAATGATGCCTTCATCGACGGCAATGCGCATGATGGATTCGTAACTTGCGCCGGGGCCAACCTCTGCGATGCCGTCAAATACGCGGATAAAGGCCGCGTTGGCCGCCACCAGCCGCCAGTCGCGGTCATAGATGGCAAATCCATCCTCGATAATGGCCAGCGAATCCCATAGCCGCCTTTCGGCGCGTTGCGCCTTTTCGGTCGCAAGCTCAAGATCCGCGCGCACTTTGGATGTCTGGCCGGCAAGCTCGGCGTTTTCCTGGCGCTGTTCAATCACCTGATCCGACATTGCATCGGCATGTTGCGCCAACCGTTTATTGGCGGAAAACAACTCCTGCGATTTTTGTGCCAACAAACGCTCAGCCGCCAAGCGTGCCCGGCGCTCCTGTGCCAAACGGTCGTCAATTCCGGCAGGGTTCATCGGCGTCTCTCGTTCATCGCAATCCGTCAGTCGCCAAGATGCAGCCAATTTGATTGATATTGGATTAATGCCCCGGGACCGGTTGTCGCGGCCTTTCATGTTTGTGGATTTCACGGAGCCGAAATCAAGGGTAGGACGCGGATTATTCCCGCAGATTGCGATGTGCACATACGCACGGTATTGATGGCTCCTTCCTGAATTCGTGGACTGGAACACAGAAAAATGGTGCCTAAGTTGTTGGTCATGGAAGGCACAGCCCTTCACCGCACAACGTAGACAAGACAACGCACATAAAGGATTACCGTCATGAAAACCCTGACCCTCACCACCGCCCTGATCGCCGCCCTTGCCGCCCCGGTTCTGGTGAATGCCAACCCTGCCGCCGATATCTTCGCCGCCGAGGCCGCATCGAGTAATGAACTGGTGCTGCAGGCCTCCAGCAACGGTGGCGCTGGTGCCGTGGCGATTCTGCTGGCCGAAGCCCGGTCCGATGATGAGCGTAGCTATGCGCCCCGCGCTGCCGGTGCCGAAGTGATCTCGACCCAGAGCTTTGGCACCAACGCGGTTGCCGCGCGTATCATTGCCGCTGAAAACGCCTCCGACTGAAAAACGGCGTTCCACAAGGACCACCGGGCAGGTC
>Ga0316205_10001165_pt1 | contig 36039 bp, 32 predicted proteins | sample 3monthpyrite_MG_FD_204941 | JGI IMG/M metagenome (GOLD analysis project Ga0316205, IMG submission 204941) | Microbial mat bacterial communities from mineral coupon in-situ incubated in ocean water Damariscotta River, Maine, United States -... | ecosystem: Environmental > Aquatic > Marine >...
CCGGATTTACCGATATGAACCCAGGTCAGGTCGGCCGTGGCCGGCTCTGAAAGGGTGGCGCCGCCCAGGCTGCACGGCAATTCTGCGCCCGCCAAGGGCGTTTTGGCCACAAGATTAACCACGCATTCGCCCTCCGCTCGGGTCAAAGGCCACGATATTCGTCACTTTGCACGGGGTCTGCAATTCTCGCAAATGGTCAACCAGAATGATCGTTTCTCCCATTCGCTGGTGCCCGTCTTTCAAGAACCCCATGGCCAGGTTGACGTCCAGCGTCGGCGAATAGCCCACAGATGTGACATAGCCTTGATCATTCATGCGTGTTGGCGCGTCACCGGGATTGAACAAATGCGCCCCCGCCGTCAGCTGTTTGATCGGGCCAATCGGCTGTAGCCCGACAAGCTGCTCTCGGCCCGGCTCGCGCAATCCCGGTCGCTGCGACATGGTCTTGCCGATGCAGTCCTTCTTGGGTGACACCATCGACCCCAGCCCGACATCCGCTGCCGTGACCCGGCCATGAATTTCGGCATGGGTCAGAAAGCCCTTCTCAATCCGCAGGACATTCAATGCCTCCATCCCGTAGGGACCGCCGCCCATCGCTTCGGCCTGGGTCACCAACTGACGGAACAGGCTATCGCCATACCGGGCCGGCACGGCAATCTCAAAGCCCAACTCGCCAGAAAATGAAATGCGGAACAACCGACCCGCCTGGCTACAGATCGACAAGGCCCCACAGGACATGAACGGCCAATCCTCTAGCGCAAGCGGCTTGTCGGCAAGACTGTTCAGCACGTCCAGAGAGCCGGGCCCGGCCACCGCAAATTGCGCCCATTGTTCAGTCACCGAGGTCATGCGCACATCCCAATGCGGACGGTGACATTGATGTACAAACTCAAGGTGCTTCATCACCTGCCCGGCCGCCGCTGTGGTTGTTGTCATCACATAATGGTCCGGCCCCAAACGCGCGGTTGTGCCGTCGTCCATCACAAAGCCGTCTTCGCGCAACATCAATCCATAGCGGACGCGCCCGACCTTTAGGGTCGAAAACGTGTTTGTGTAAACCAGATCCAGAAACCTGCCGGCATCGGCACCTTGGATGTCAATCTTGCCCAGCGTAGAGACATCGCTGACCCCCACGTTATTGCGCACCATCCGCACTTCACGGTCACAGCTTTCGCGCCAGTTCTGCTCGCCGGGCGCGGGAAAATACGAGGGACGGAACCACAACCCGGCCTCGATCATCGGTGCGCCGCGCGCCAGCGTGGCGGCATGCGAGGTCGTCATCCGTTCGGGCGCGAAACCCTTGCCGCCCGCGCCCGCGCCCATCGTGGCAATTGGCACCGGGACGAAAGGCGGGCGATAGGTGGTTGTGCCGGTTTCAGGCACCGTGCGCCCGGTCACATCTGCCAATATGGCAAGCGCGCCGATGTTGGAATTCTTGCCTTGATCGGTGGCCATGCCCTGGGTGGTATACCGCTTCATATGCTCAACAGAGCGGAAATTCTCGGCCGCCGCCTGTGTGATGTCCTTGACGGTCACATCGTTTTGAAAGTCCAGCCAGGCACGCCCTTTGTGCGGAACAGACCAAAGCGCGGTCTGCCCCTTGACCTGCACCTCGCCAGCCTGCGGCAAGGCCAGTCTGGGCGGTTTGATCCCCAACGCTTCCAGCGTGATCTGTGCCCGGTATTTGCCTGATTTCATTGCGCCTTTCGTGTCCATGACACCCAAAGCAGCGCCGGCAACTTCCAACCCCGGCACCATATCCGGGCGCGGCACAAAGGCCTGCATCTCTTCATTCCACGCCGGGCGTCCGCCCATGTGACAGGCCAGATGCAATGACGGGTTCCACCCACCCGACATCGCCAGGCAATCGGCAGCAATGCGGTGCCGGCGGCCATCACTCTGGCGCAGCGAAATCGACCGCAGGCGATGGCGGCCGCGGGTATCCGCCACGACCGTATCAAAATAAGCCGGATAGTCACCGACCAATTCTGGCGGCACGGCGTCTTTGGGCCGGGCATCCACCACTGCCGCGATCTCAATTCCGGCGGCGGATAGATCGGCCGCGGTGCGGTGAATGTCATCATTGGCCCCGAATAGGGCGATCTGTTGGCCAACCGCTACCGCGTATTTGTGCAGATAGCTGCGCGCCGCCCCTGCCATCATGATCCCGGGGCGGTCATTGTTGGCAAAGGCGATGGGCCGCTCGATGGCGCCCGCGCACAAGATCGCGCGCTTGCTGGTAATCCGCCAAAAAGTCGTCGGCGGCGCAAACGGCTTGTCACGCAGATCCGGATCGCGGGTTTCCAACGCGGCGTAGATGCCGCCGTCATAGGCCCCGGTCACGGTCGTGCGCGTCATCAATCGGCAATTGGGCAAGCTGTTCAATTCGGCCAGCGCCCCCGCCACCCAGGCGCTCGCCGGCTCCCCATCCAGCAACTCGCTTTCTGACAGCAACCTGCCGCCCATTTGCACCTGTTCATCGGCCAATATGACATCCGCCCCGGCGCGCGCGGCCATAAGCGCCGCCATCAACCCCGCAGGCCCGGCACCGATGATCAGGATATCGCAATGGGCAAAAGCCTTGGAATGATCGTCTTGCGCGGGCGCGCCTGACAGGGCGCCCAAGCCGGCGGCACGGCGAATGGCAGGCTCGAACACATGCTCCCAAAAGGCCTTGGGCCACATGAAGGTCTTGTAATAGAACCCCGCCCCCAGAAATGGAGACATCAGATCATTTGCCGCAAGAACATCAAACCCCAGCGCAGGCCACGCATTCTGCGACCGCACCCGCAGCCCTTCGAAAACCTCAAGTGTCGTGGCACGGGTATTGGGGTGCTGGTCGGCGCCGTGACCCACAATCACCAGGGCGTTCGGCTCTTCGCTGCCCGCGGTCATGATGCCGCGTGGCCGGTGATATTTGAACGATCGGCCAACCAGATGCTGCCCATTCGCCAAAAGCAGGCTGGCCAGCGTATCCCCTCTGAATCCCACGTAATTCTGACCGTCAAAGTTCACGCGTATCGGCTGAGTTCTGTCGATGACCCCCTTGCTTGCAAGCCTCATCGCGCGGCCTCCTTGGCATGCGTGGCGGGCCAGTGATCCAGCACTTCATGGGTGGTCGTGTCGCGTGTGACCACCACCCAGGCCGCACATCCGAACTCATGATACCACAACTCGCGGGTGGGCCCCGCCGGGTTGGCGCGCAAATGCACGAAATCGTCCCAAATATCCGCAGTTGCATCCGGTTCCGGGCGCTCGGCACCCACGGCGGCACCGCGATATGTGAACTCGCGGCTGTCACGCAAACCACAATGGGGACAAGGAATTCTCATGGGCAATATCCGTTCATAGGGGCTGGCCTAGTGCAAATTGTGTTGGCTGCCGGTGCCTTCTTCATCCATCAGCCCGCGCCCGGTGCGGAACCGATCCAACCGAAACCGGCTGGCCGTTTCATGCGGTTGGTCCGTGGCCATCAAATGGGCCAGCGCAAAGCCAGAGGCGGGAACAGCCTTGAAGCCGCCATAGCACCAGCCGCAATCCAGATAGAGCCCGTCAATGTCGGTCTTGTCGATGATCGGGCTGCCATCGGGCGTCATATCCATGATCCCCCCCCATGAGCGCAGCACCCGCGCCTGCCCGATCATCGGCATCAGCGTCATGGCTGCTTCCATGACATGCTCCTTCATCGGCAGATTGCCGCGTTGAGCATAGGAGGCATAGAAATCCAGGTCACCGCCAAATACCAACCCGCCCTTGTCAGATTGGCTGATATAGAAATGACCCATGCCGAAACTGACGACATGGTTGATACAGGGCTTCAACCCTTCGGTGACAAAAGCCTGCAACACATGGCTTTCGACTGGCAGGCGCATACCCGCCATTTCGGCCACCTGCCCCGAGCGACCGGCTGTCACGATTGCCACTTTTTTGGCGCGGATTTCCCCGCGATTGGTGCGCACGCCTTGCACTTTTCCTGCATCGACAATGATGCCAGTCACTTCACAATTCTGCACCAGATCAACGCCGCGCTGATCGGCCCCCCGCGCGTAGCCCCATGCCACCGCATCGTGGCGTGCCGTGCCGCCGCGCCGGTGCAATAGCCCGCCGTAGATCGGGAACCGCGCATTTTCGAAATCCAGATAGGGCAGATGCCTGCGCACGCCTTTGGTGTCCAGCAGCTCTGCATCATCTCCCTGGTTGATCATGGCATTGCCGCGCCGGACAAAAGCGTCGCGTTGGCCGTCCGAGTGGAACAGATTGATGACCCCGCGCTGAGACATCATCACATTGTAATTCAGGTCCTGTTCCAGCCCCTCCCACAGTTTTAGCGAATGGGAATAAAACTCTGAATTGCCCGGCAAGAAGTAGTTGGCACGCACAATCGTGGTATTTCGGCCCACGTTGCCGCCGCCGATATAGCCCTTTTCCAGCACCGCAACGTTGGTGATGCCGTGGTTCCTGGCCAGATAATAGGCCGCTGACAGCCCGTGGCCACCACCACCGATGATGATCACGTCATAGGCGGGTTTGGGTTCAGGGTCGCGCCAATGTGGCTGCCATCCCTTGTTGCCGGTCAATCCTTCACGCAGGATGCGCAAGGCGGAAAATCGCATGATGCCCCCAGAAATACGCCGCCGGACCCCGTGCCCAACGCACTCAGTATCCCTCTCTGAATTGTGGCATTCAAGCGCTTTGGGCGACAATTTTCCGCGTTTTGGCGACTCACTTTGTGGCAATCAGATAAATCGGTAAATTCCGATCTGACACCAATCGCGATTATTCAAAAACATTGAAGAAAAACGGGAAACAACGGTCCAAAAAAAAGCAAAACGCCCGAAACCGGGTTCCGGGCACTTGATATGGGTTAATGGCGCAGGCCGACCTACAGACCTTTGGCGCGGTAGCTGGCGGCAACTTTTTCGATCGAAACGAGGTAGGCGGCGACGCGCAAATCCTCGACATCATCGCGTTCATGCCAGACCTTGCGCATGCTCTGGTAGGCGCCGCGCATCGTGTCATCCAGGCCCGAGCGCACCAGTTCCAACTCATCCGCGCCGCGCAAATATTTTTCCTTGAAGTTGGGCGACAATTGCCAGCCGATGCCACTGTCCGCCGACAGGCGCTCCAGTTCATCGACAACCAGTTGGTGCCGGGCTTCTTCCTGGCGTCTTTGCATGCGGCCAAACCGGATGTGGCTGAGGTTCTTGACCCACTCGAAATAGGAAACCGTCACGCCGCCGGCATTTGCATACATGTCCGGAATGATCACCACGCCTTTCTTGCGCAAGATGTCATCGGCACCGGCCGTCAGCGGCCCATTGGCCGCCTCGATGATCAATTTGGCCTTGATGTCATTTGCATTGGAAAGATTGATCACGCCCTCCAACGCGGCCGGGATCAGGATGTCGCATTCATGGCCCAGCACGGCCTTGCCATCTTCTACGAAAGTGGCGTTGGGATAGCCCGTCACGCCGCCGTGATTTGCGATCCAGCTGTAGACCGCCTCGACGTCCAGACCCTCGTCATCAATCAAGGCTCCGTCGCGTTCAATGATCGCCACGATCTTGGCGCCGTCCTGGTCTTTCAGAAATTTGGCCGCATGATAGCCGACATTTCCAAGCCCTTGAACAACAACCTTTTTTCCGTCCAAACTGCCCGTCATACCGGCTTTGGCCATGTCTTCCTTGTACCGAAAGAACTCTTGCAACGCATATTGCACACCGCGCCCCGTCGCCTCGACGCGGCCGGCGATCCCGCCCGCATGCGGCGGCTTGCCGGTCACGCAGGCCTTGGCGTTGATGTCAGTGGTATTCATTCGCGCATATTGATCCGCGATCCAGGCCATTTCCCGCTCTCCCGTGCCCATGTCAGGCGCCGGAACGTTCTGGCTGGGATGGATCAGATCGCGCTTCGCCAACTCATAGGCAAAACGGCGCGTGATCAATTCCAGCTCATGCTCGTCATATTGACGCGGATCGATGCACAGCCCGCCCTTGGACCCTCCGAATGGCGCTTCGACGAGAGCACATTTATAGGTCATCAGGGCGGCCAACGCCTCGACCTCATCCTGGTTGACCCCCATTGAATACCGGATCCCGCCCTTGACCGGTTCCATGTGTTCCGAATGGACCGAACGATAGCCCACGAATGTCTGAATTTGGCCCCGCAACCGGACCCCGAACCGCACCGTGTAGGTCGCGTTGCAAACGCGGATTTTCTCTTCCAGCCCGGGTGGCAAATCCATCAGCGCGACGGCTCGGTTGAACATCAGATCAACGGATTCTCGGAATGTCGGTTCTTTGGGATTGGTCATCTGTGGTCCTAACTCCAGCGGCGGATCCGGTCGATTCTGATGGCCCGCCATTTTTCATCGCCTATTGATGGTTAATAAACACCCAAAACAACCGAGCGACCTAGGCTTTTTTCCGGTTTCAACGAAAATCGGATGCTCAGAAAAAGCGCCGATCGGGCTAAATTAACGGCTGTTCACATTATTGCCACAATTGGGCGCATTTCTTGCCCCACTTTGGTCGGATCACGATGCGACAACAATGAATGCCTTTTTGACCACGAGTCTGCCTGGTCAGAAATTGGGGAAACGAAATTAGTTGGGTGGCTACCATTTAGGGGTGTAGCGATGTCTATGAGTCTGCCAGTCTTGCGAAGCATCATTTCAAAGCGGTGCCGTGCCTTCAAAAGGGACGAGCGGGGATCCTTGTTGATCTTTTCGCTTTTCGTATTCGTCACCATGCTGGTTGTCGCCGGTCTGGCGGTTGACTTCATGCGGGTCGAAACGCAGCGCGTGCGGCTTCAATCCACCCTGGATCGCGCCGTTCTTGCCGGTGCCAGCCTGGAACAGACCCTGGATAGTGAAACGGTTGTGCGCGACTATTTTGAGCGCGCGGGCCTTTCGGCCTTCCTGGATGATGTCAAAGTGACACCCGGCACCTATTCGAAAACCGTGGAGGCCTATGCCTCAGCCTCGGTTCGACCCTATTTCATGCAGATGCTGGGCTTGGGAAACATCAAGACCCGCGCGGCCGGTGTCGCGCTTGAGGGCTTTTCGGACATCGAAGTATCCCTGGTGGTGGATGTTTCCGGCTCAATGGGCTGGACGTCCTCGATCAGTGGCAACGTGAAACTGGATGACCTGAAGGCAGCGGCGCGCGAATTCGTCTATCGCATTCAATGCAACCCGGACACAAATAACCTGTTCCTTGATCCCTGCACCATCGACCCGAATACCGTGTCGATCAATCTGGTTCCCTACCAAGAACAAGTTCTGGTCGGCGAAGCGCTGCTGCAACGGTTCAACCCGACCAACGAACACACCTATGCCAGCTGTGTCGATTTTGACGACACCGACTACAATAATACGGCGATACCGCTGAGCGGACCGACCCAACGGGCCGGATATTTCGATGGCTACAGCTATTGGTATGACTACCAATCAGGCAGCTATTGGCCCACGTCCTATCGTGCGCGTGACAATTACCGCAGCTGCCGCAACTATTCACAGCTTGAGATCATGCCAATGGAAGAAAGCTGGACAACCTTGGTTGGCTCCATCAACGCGCTGACGGCCCAGGGCGGCACATCTATCGAGATGGGCATGAAATGGGGCACGGCCTTGATTGACCCCGCGTTCCAGCCTGCGGTAAGCGCCATGACAGGTGGCGGCGCTGCGCCCATTGTCGCCGAGTTCGCCAACCGCCCATCTACCTATGGCAATCCGAGCGTCAAGAAATTTGTCGTGCTGATGACAGATGGGGAAAACACCTATCACCGCGAGTTGAAAGACGCCTATCGCGACGGCATGTCGCCCATCTGGTACAGCAATGACCGCAACGGCAACGGCTATACCGGCGACGAAGTATTCTCGGTTTACCGCGAAAGCACAGGCACCTACCGTGACCCGATCCGGGGCTATAACAGCGGCACGCCTTACGGCGCCAACGCGACCCAGCTCAGCTATCCGCAACTGTGGAACAGCTATAATACCGACTTCTTTGCCAACGGACGTTACTTTGCTTCTGGCGGATATTGGAACAACGATGGCCACACATGGCTGGAAAATCCGGTTGATACGTTCCAATCCGACACCAAGAACGCGAACCTGCTGAACATCTGTGCGGCCGCGCGCGCCCAGGGCGTGACAATCTACACGGTCGGATTTGAAACATCGGTCGCCTCGACCTCGATCATGAAACAATGTGCCAGTTCAGACAGCCACCACTTTGACGTGGACGGCAATTCCATCGATGACGCCTTCGCGGCCATCGCGCGTAACATTCAGAAGCTGAGGTTGATGAACTGATGGCCCGCTTGAACCTGCGCATCTTGCGCAATCGTTTCAAACGGTTGCGCGGCCGAGAGGACGGATCAGCCACTGTTGAATTCGTGATCATTTTCCCGGCGATCATGATGCTGTTGCTGATGTCGGTCGAGGTTGGCGTGATGATGGCGCGCGGCATGATGCTTGATCGCGGCATCGATGTTTCGATGCGCACTTTGCGCCTTGGCAACCTGTCACCGATGACCCATGACCAACTGAAAGTGGAGATCTGCAAGAACTCTCTCATCATTCCCGATTGCGAAGATGTGCTGTCGGTTGAATTGCGCCCGATTGCGACATCGGGCTGGGCACCCACATCCAATCGGCCGGTCTGCAATGACCGCTCTGACAATATTGATCCGGTGCTGGCATTCCAGGCGGGCACCGCCAACCAGCTCATGTTGGTGAGCGCCTGCGCCACTTTCAAGCCATTCTTCCCGACAACCGGCCTGGCGGCCACGATTAAGACCGACGGCGCAGGCGAATACGCCATGATCGCGACATCGGCCTTTGTAAATGAGCCATAGGGGTTTTCCATGATACGCATATTGATCAAATCTGCGCGGGGCTTTTGGGGCGAACAAAAAGGGTCGCTATCCGTTGAAGCCGCGATCGTGATGCCGCTCTTGTTTTGGGCGATCACCGCCACATTCACCTTCTTTCACGCCTACAAGGCGCAAACCGGCGCCTATCGCGCGAATTACACGATCAGCGATATTCTCAGCCGCGAAACCTCTCAAATCGGGCCTGGCTACCTGAGCGGTTTGCACAATGTTTACCAATACATGACATTGGCTCAGACCGAAGGCACATGGCTGCGCCTTACGGTGGTGCGGTGCCTGGACAAATGCACCCAAGATGACCGCGAGTTGGACATCATGTGGTCGCGCTCGACCAACGGCGCGCGCCAGCTTGCCAATGTCGATGTGGATTTCTGGGAGCCCAAAGTGCCGTGGGTGCCCAAAGGCGACAGCCTGATCTTGCTGGAAACGTCGTCAAACTATGAGCCGCCTTTCACGAATTTCCTGCTATCCTTTCCCAATCGCACCCTGGTCAGCCATTCGATCACGCGGCCCCGATTTGCGCCCCAGTTGCTATGGGTCGGCATGTCCGTCGGCGATGATGGCATCGTCGTCATCGACGAGATCCCTGATGACGGGGAACCGATCTGAACCACAAAGTGACCCTACCCCAGCGGTTGGGTCACTTGATATTTGGCGACATGCTGACCAGAATTTCAGCCGCGGATTTGGCGGCCCCTGACGGGATGATGCCGCCGACACCCATTTGACGCCCCTGCATCCACCACAAGCCCGGCACCCAGGCTCTGGGCTGTGCCTGATGCAGACGCACCAGAAATCCGTTTGACGGCTTGAAGGCAAAGGCGCCCCGCTCGACACTACGCACGTTTTCTACCGCCACCAACAACGTGCCTTGATCATCTGTCAGCCCCGCCTTGGTCAAAACCAGATAGCGCGCAGAGGCGCGCGCGGTGGCCGGAAGCAGGCTCAGGAATCCCAGTCCAATCACCACAAAGGCGGCTTTGAACAAAAAAGCCCCGCCATCCATCTGAAAGCCGAGCAGAACCAGCAAGATCCCCATGGCGGCCATCATGGTCAACATCACCGCGCGGCGCGGCCCCGAAGCCTGCAACCGCATGATTTCCTCGTGATCCGTCATCTGAGCCGCTTCCCTTGCACCAATCCCTAGGCGCCGACAGAGCGGCGCACCATGTTCCAGTATATGCGCTCGATTCTTTCGCGCGACAATCGCCCATCTTCGCGGTACCAGGTTGTCATGCCAGTCAGCATGGCAATGATGGCCATCGTTGAAAGACGCGCATCGGCAATGGTGAAATCGTTTTTCATATTGCCGGCGCGCAAGATCTCTTCCAATTCCCGTTCATAGTCTCGGCGCAATGCCTCGATCCGCTTGAAATTCTCTTCGTTCAGGTTGCGCAGTTCCATATAGGCAATGAATACCTGGTCGGGCCGCTCAAGATGGTAGTTGATGTGAAAACGTGTAAAGGCCTCTAACTGCTGGAGCGGCGCGCCGTCGATCCGCGCCTGCGCCCATTGCGCCAGCAAATCCTCCATATGTTCGCGCATCAGGTCATATAGCAGCGTCTGCTTGTCCGGGGTGTAGAGATACAAGGCGCCGGCCTGCATTCCGACCTCGGCCGCGATCTGGCGCATTGAGACCGCCGCATAGCCGCCCTTGGCAAACAGCCGCAATGCGGCCGCCTTGACCTGTGGTCCGGTCGTTTGTGCATATGAACCGATTTTTCGCGCCATACTCCTGCATAACTGAACACGCGTTCAGTTCAACCCTGTTCAGCGCGCACCAGTTGCATTGGCCCGGCGCTTGCCGCTATGCACGACAAAAGACTGCGGGGGGCCATGCGTCCGATCTACCTTGTTTCCGTTCTTGCGTTCAGCTTGCTCGCGCAATGCAGCAATTTTCCGGAATTGCCGCAGGCGCCGCCTGCCGGCAATGCCGGGCAAGGTGATCCGGTGTTGCTGCCAATTCCACAGCTCTTGCAATCCACGGATACAACCCAGGCCGAAGACCAGGCCGCGCTGATCCAGGCCCGCGCCGCACTGCTCAGGTCAAAGGCGCGCGCCTTGCAGGCGGCCGCGCTCAGCGCGCGCGAACGCCGGATATTGAACGCCGCGATCAATCGCCATTCCCGCTGACATTGCATGCGCCATTCATCGTGATAAGAGAAGGCGCAAACCAACAGCCAACTTGCGGAGATCATGATGACAAAACCATTGCGCCTTGGAATTGCAGGGTTGGGCACAGTCGGCACCGGTGTCATCAAGATCATTCAGCGCCACGCCGCAGAACTGAGCGAAAAAGCCGGGCGGCCCATCACGATCACCGCGGTGTCGGCGCGCAACAAGGACAAGGACCGTGGCGTGCGGTTGGGCGACTACGCCTGGCAAGATGACCCGGTGGCCCTGGCCCGGCGCGACGATGTCGACCTGTTTGTTGAACTGATGGGCGGCGCGGATGGCCCGGCCAAGGCCGCCAGTGAAGCGGCGCTGGCCACCGGCAAGGATGTGGTCACTGCCAACAAGGCCATGCTGGCGATCAACGGCCATGCGCTGGCCCAGGCGGCGGATGCGGCCGGTCGGATCATCCGGTTCGAGGCCGCGGTCGCCGGCGGCATTCCCGTTGTCAAAGCCCTGGGCGAAGGCCTGGCGGGCAATGAAATCAAACGGGTTTTGGGTGTGATGAACGGCACCTGCAACTACATCCTCACAAGGATGAAATCGGCGGGTCTAAGCTATGAAGAGGTTTTTGCCGAAGCAGATGCATTGGGCTATCTGGAAGCCGACCCAACGCTTGACGTCGGCGGCATCGATGCGGGCCATAAACTGGCATTGCTGGCCACGCTGGCCTTTGGCACGCAAGTCGATTTCCCGGCCGTTCACCTGGAAGGCATTGAACGGATCACCATCGAAGACATCAATCTGGCCGCTGACATGGGCTATGTGATCAAACTTCTGGGCGTGGCCCAGATGTCGGCCCGCGGCCTGGAACAGCGCATGACACCTTGCCTGGTGCCGGACTCCAGCCCGTTGGGCCAATTGGAAGGCGCCACGAATATGTGTGTGCTCGAAGGCGACAGTGTTGGGCAAATCGTTCTGAGGGGCGCAGGTGCAGGCGAGGGCCCGACAGCCAGTGCCGTGATGGGCGATGTCATGGATATCGCACGCGGTTTTCGCATGCCGACTTTCGGTCGCCCCGCACAGGCACTCAACACCGCGAAGATTGCCACCGCCTCGACCCCGGCGCGCCATTATATCCGCATGAAACTGCTGGATAAACCGGGTGCCTGGGCCAAGACCGCCGCTGCCCTGGCCGAGGCCGGTGTCTCCATTGATCGGATGCGGCAATACACCCATGACGACCCCGAAGCCCCGGTTTTGATCGTGACACACAAAACCCCGCGCGCGGCCCTGGATGCGGCACTCCACGGCATGGCAGAAACAGGCGTCGTTGTTGGGGCTCCGGTTGCAATCCGCATTGAAGACGTTTGATTGTTGGTCTGTTTGCGCAACCATGCTCACACCAGGCCTGAAACGGTTCCGTTTTCGCGGCCCGCGCGTTAGGTAGGGGCAACGAGACCCGTCATTTTGGGCAAAAGGCCCGCAGGAGCGATTATATGAGCACGTCCATCGAATTTCACGACCGCATGTTGTCCCTTGGCCTGGCCCGAGTGTCAGAAGCGGCTGCCATGGCCTCTGCCGCGTTGGTCGGGCGTGGCGATGAAAAAGCGGCTGACCAGGCTGCGGTAAACGCGATGCGCGAGCAATTGAACCTGCTTGATATCAAGGGCGTGGTGGTCATCGGCGAAGGCGAACGCGACGAAGCGCCGATGTTGTTTATCGGCGAAGAGGTCGGCACCGGCAACGGCCCGGCGGTGGATATTGCCCTTGATCCGTTGGAAGGCACGACCCTCACCGCCAAGGATATGCCCAATGCGCTGACCGTCATTGCCATGGCCCCGCGCGGCACGCTTTTGCACGCGCCCGATGTCTATATGGACAAGCTGGCCATTGGACCGGGCTATTCCAAGGATGTGGTGTCACTGGATATGTCCCCCGCTGAACGCGTGGCCGCCCTGGCCAAAGCCAAGGGATGCAACAGCGCCGACATCACCGTCTGCGTTCTCGAACGCCCGCGCCACCAGGATATGATCGCCGAATTGCGTGGCACGGGTGCTGCCATTCGCCTGATCACCGATGGCGATGTCGCCGGGGTAATTCACTGTGCAGAAAGCGAAAAGACCGGCATTGACATGTATATGGGCGAAGGCGGAGCGCCCGAAGGCGTTTTGGCCGCCTCGGCGCTGAAATGCATGGGCGGGCAAATGTGGGGGCGCCTTGTGTTTCGCAATGAAGATGAACGCGGGCGCGCCACAAAGGCCGGCATCACCGATTTCGACCGGGTCTATGCCCGCGACGATATGGTGACGCAGGACGTCATCTTTGCCGCGACCGGCGTGACTGATGGCAATATTCTGGCCGGCATCAAGCGTGAACCCGGCTTTCTGGAGGTTGAAACCATCCTGATGCGCTCAAAAACCGGGTCCGTGCGCCGCATGCATTACCGAAACCCGACACATCAGAAATGAGTGCGGCCTATCTGGGCGTAGAGCACTCACTGACGGGGCGGCGCTGGGTTGGTCCGACCGGTGCGCATGAGCGCGCGGCCGAAGCGCTGGCCCAGCAAACAGGGCACCCTTTGGCCCTCTGCCAGGTGTTGGCGCGCGCCGGGGTGGCCGCCCCGGATGTTGATGCCTATCTGAACCCGACCTTGCGTGACACATTGCCTGATCCCCGCGCTTTGCGCGACATGGAGCGCGCGGCGTCCAGATTTGTCACCGCCGTGGAACATGGGCAACGCATCGCCATTTTCGCAGATTATGACGTCGATGGCGGATCATCTGCGGCCTTGCTTGTGTCATGGCTGCGCGACATGGGGCAAACAGCCACACTATATGTGCCCGACCGCATCGATGAAGGTTACGGACCCAACGACACGGCCATGCAGGCTCTGGCCCTGGCCCATGATCTGATCATCTGCGTCGATTGCGGCACGCTTTCACATGGGGCCATTGCCGCCGCCAAAGGTGCCGATGTTCTGGTGCTCGATCACCATCTGGGCGGCGAGACCTTGCCGCCCGCCCTTGCGGTGGTCAACCCGAACCGCCAGGACGAGGACGGAGCGCTGGGGCATCTATGCGCCGCGGGCGTTGTATTTTTGTTTTTGGTCGAGACCAACCGCCAACTTCGCGCGGCCGGTCGCGCGCCCCTTCCCGATCTGATGGCCGCCCTGGATCTGGTGGCCCTGGCCACGGTGGCCGATGTGGCGCCACTGACGGGTGTCAACCGCAGTTTTGTGCGCCAGGGATTGCGTGTCATGGCCAATCGCGCGCGACCCGGCTTGGCCGCACTGGCCGATGTGGCGCGTCTGGACATGGCGCCGACGGCCCATCACCTGGGTTTTGTTTTCGGGCCCCGCATCAATGCGGGCGGAAGAATTGGCAAAGCGGATCTGGGCGCGCGCCTGCTGTCCACGAATGATCCAAATGAAGCAATCGCACTGGCCGAGCGCCTGGATGACTTGAATACTGAGCGACGTGAAGTGGAAACAACCGTGCGCCTTGCAGCGCTTGAACAGGCCACCGGCCGCGCGGATTTCGACCATCTGGCCTGGGCCAGCGGCGAAGGCTGGCACCCGGGCGTGGTCGGCATTGTGGCCTCTCGCCTGAAAGAAAAGACCCATAAACCCGCCATTGTGATCGGGTTTGACGGTCAGGATGGCAAAGGCTCTGGCCGTTCCGTCGCAGGTGTCGATCTGGGCAGCATCATTCAAAAAATCGCCACCGAAGGTCTGATCACCAAAGGCGGCGGCCACAAGATGGCGGCAGGTGTGTCGCTGACCCGTGAGCAACTGGCCCCTGCCATGGCCCGGATCAATGCCTTGATTGGCGCGCAATCCCAGCGCGTCGGCCGGCCGGAAAACATGCCGCTGGATGGCACAATATTCACCCCCGCGGCAACGCTCGACCTGGTCGAAGAGCTGGACCAGGCCGGCCCTTATGGCGCGGCCATGCCCGCCCCCAGCTTTGCTTTGGCCAACCAACGTATCACCTTTGCCAAACGCGTCGGCGAAAGCCATTTGAAACTGCGGTTGTCCGATGGGCTGGGCCAATTGGATGCCATTGCCTTCGGCGCCTTTGACAGTGAGCTGGGGCCTGCGCTTGAAAACCATGAGGGGGCCACTTTTCATGTCGCGGGCCGTCTGGAAATCAACACCTGGCAGGGCAGGCGCAATGTGCAGTTGATGTTGCGGGATGCCGCGCGAAGCTCATGACCACAGGACGCGGAAAAAAAGCCGCGCTTTTCTGCATCGGGGTCAAAAAAGCTCTTGCGAGATGTCCCGCTTTTGCCTAGATAACGCCGCACGTCAAAGCGTGGCCCGTTCGTCTATCGGTTAGGACGCCAGGTTTTCAACCTGGAAAGAGGGGTTCGATTCCCCTACGGGCTGCCACCTTTCCCATAAAATTTCCGCAACGCATTGTTTGCAAATGAAAATCCTGGTGCTGCAATTTCCCAGCCGCGCCAAGTAGCTGCGGATGTTTGGGCTTTCTGTCTGACCGCAACCGCGAGCGCCTTGCCGCCGCCAGTCTCGCAGAATCGAGCCCGAGGTCATGCGCCTGCGTCAACCGATCCGGGGTTGGGTCGATCTGTGCAAGGCAATTTCACGCCGCCGCGGCATTTGCGCTTGAAGGGCTCACACCGATGGGGCGCGCCGCCAAGAGACCGGATCACCCGTGCAAAATGTTGAATTGGCGTCGGATTTCATCATCCTGGGCGCCCGTCAGATAGACGGGCCGATGCCTGCGCAAAATGTCCTTTGCCCGCTCATTCGCCCGTGCCCATGCCGATTTGGCGCCGCCTTGCGCCCATCTGTGCGGGTCATCCCGGTCGGCCAGCGAGGGATAAAAGTAATCCCGCTCCATCGCCGCATAGGTTTGCTGCGCGCCCAGAAAGTGCCCATCGCCCAAAACCGCCTCGCAAATCGCGTCAAAACCCAGATTGTCCGGCGTTACTTCAATGCCGCGCAGGGCGCGGTAAGTATTGGAATGCATCTCATCGTCCAAAACGAAAGCCTCATGGCTGACGCCCAACAGCGACGCGGTCATGCCAGAGCTCTCATAGATCAGATTGGCCCCTGCCAAGGCCGCTGCCATCGACGTCAGCCCTTTTTCGGCCCCATATTGCGCGTCAATTGCCTTGGCGTCCGTCATCGAACACGCCACGCCCGACACCAGCCCCAGCCAGTTCGACAATTGCGCCGAGGCCGCATTCAGCACGGCGGTCTCTCCGCTGCCGCCGGAAAACGCGCCGCTGCGCAGATCTATGACAAGGGGCCAGTTGGAAAACACCATCGGAAAGCCGGGCCGCAGGGCGTGAACCATGACCAGACTGGCCAGCGTTTCGGCCAGGGATTGCGCCAGAAAACCCGCCAAAGTGGCCGGTGCCGTCGCACCTGCCTGAGCCGCCGTGATGCACGACATGGGGATATTATGTTTGATACATTCATAGACCACATCCACCGCATCCTCGCCATAGCGCATAGGAGAGATCACCGGTGAGATATGCGCCTTGAGAAAGGGGCGTTTCGAAAACGCACCCGGCCCGCCGGCCGCGATGTCCAGCATCCCGACAATGGGTGCCACATGCGACGCCAATGTAAAGGCCGTGGCAACCGGCTTGGTAGTGTTCCGCAGCAGCGCATAGGCCGTATTCACATCCAGGTCGAATTCGTTTGGAACATCCGTGGCAATGCAACAGCGGGTATACCAGCTGACATTGGCCAGGCTGTCCTGCAACCGGGTGAAGTCATGCAGATCCGCCAAGGTCGAGGGGCGATACAGCCCGGTGTCGAGATCCAGCGCCTGAACTGCCGCGCCGCCGGTGCCAAAATGCACTGCCCGGCCGCCGACCTCGATCGAGCGTGCCGGATCGCGGCCATGCAACGTAAAGCTCTTGGGTGCGCGCGCAATGGCTGTTTGCACCAGCGCGCGGGGAAAGCATACACGCCCATTTGGCGCCTCGAATGCGCCTGCGCGCAGCAAATCCGCCCGCAATCTGTCGGGGCAATCGCCCATGCCCAGCCCTTCCAGCAGTTTCAGGGCTGTATCAAAAATCTCTGACATTTCAGATGGGCTCAGGGGCCGATACGCCCCGCCCTGCTGCCCTGCAGGACAAGGATCAAGAACGGGCTTGACCGCGCGTTGGGCCAAGCGGCTTTGACGCCCGGATCGTGACCTCTTTTCGCTGACCAATGCTCACCCTCCGGTTTGACCTGTTCGGACATTGACGAAATCCCGCGCAGATTGGCCAGATGTTTTTCCTGTGTGGGGCTTTTCTTTTTCAATTCCACTGATACTGCTCGGGGGCACAAACCACGAGCGGAGCCCGGCCATGAAATCGCGAACCAAGGTTGTTGTCATCGGTGGCGGCATTGCCGGCTGCTCGACCCTGTATCATCTGACCCAGGAAGGCTGGAGTGATGTCGTTTTGCTGGAACGCAACGAATTGACCAGCGGCACGACATGGCATTCGGCGGCGCAGGTCACGAATTTCGGCATGAACCAGACGATGGTGGGGCTCAAGACCCATTCCATCAACCTGTACAAGGAATTGGCAGAAGACCCCGATTATCCGATCAATTATCACCACGGCGACGGCGGAATCCGCCTGGCCAATACCGAGGAACAATTGCAGGGCTACCGCCACTTCGCTTCCATGGCGCGTGGCATGGATGTCCATTTCGAAGTGATTGACGCGCAGGAATGCGCCCGACGGCACCCCCTTATTTCCACCGAAAACCTGCTTGGCGGATTGTGGGATCCGATGGACGGGGATATTGACCCCGCGCAATTGTGCCAGGCTTTGGCGCGACGCGCGCGCAAGGCAGGCGCAGAGGTGTATCGCAATACCCCGGTGATCGCCCTGACACAGCACAAGGATGACACCTGGACCGTGCATACCGAAAACGGCGATATTGATTGCGATATCGTCGTCAATGCCGGCGGTTATCGCGTCAATGAGGTCGGCGCGATGATGGGTGTCCATCACCCGGTGGTGTCGATGGAGCACCAGTATTTCCTGACTGAGGAAATCCCTGCCATACGCGATGCAGGCCGTCGGATGCCGCTGATCCGTTGCCCCATCAGCGACTATTATTGCCGCCAGGAAAAGAATGGTCTGCTGGTCGGTTTCTATGAGCAAGAGTGCAAGACCTGGGGCATGGACGGCATAGACCCCAATTTCGTCAACGCCTTGTGCCCAGATGATCTGGACCGTGTGACAGATGTGCTGGAAGGCGCCTTTGCCCGCATGCCGGCGCTGACCGAGGTGGGTATTCACACAATCGTCAACGGGCCGATCACTTATACGATCGACGGCGCGCCGCTGGTCGGGCCCATCCCCGGCACGCGCAACGCATTTTGCATCATCGGTTTACGCGCGGGCCTGGGTGAAGGCGGCGGCCACGGCTGGCTGCTGGCCCAACAGATCGTCCATGGCGAGGCTTGCTACGACACATGGGTGGTGGACCCGCGCAGGTTTACCGGCCACGCGAATGTTGAATTGACGGCCCTGAAAGCCGTCGAGGATTACCAAAACGAGTTTCGGTTCCATTTCCCGCATGAACACCGCCCCGCCGGACGCATGGCCAAGACGACGTCACTGACGCCGGTCTGGCAGCAAATGAACGCGGCATTTACCGTGGTCAATGGCTGGGAACGGGTTGAATACATCAAGCCTTCGGCAGATTTTCACACCTCAAATGGCTTTCATTTTGACGAAGCGTTCGATGTTGTTGCAAACGAAATCAATGCGTTGAAGGATAATGTTGCGCTGTGCGAGGTGAACGGGTTCAACCGTCTGCAAATCACCGGTTCAGATCGCCACAGTTTTCTGGATCGCATGTTCTGCGGCGCGGTCACCAAACGCACCGGGCGCGTCGGGCTGGGGTATTTGCTGAATGACCACGGCATGATCAAGGCCGAGGCCACAATCGCCAATATCGCGGCCAGCGATCGCGGGCCGGATCGGGTGTGGTATGGCTCCGCTGCCGCCAGCGAGTTTCACGACATGGACTGGCTGCAATCACATGTGCACCCCGATGAGGACGTGCATATCTCCAGCCTGACAAATGACCAGACGATCCTGGTGCTGGCCGGGCCCAATGCGCGCAAAGTCTTGTCAGCCTGTGCGCGCGGCGATTGGTCTGCACAGGGTTTCCCATGGCTCAGTGTTCGCGAATGCTTTGTCGGCATTGCGCCCGCCGTGGTCATGGCGGTCAGTTTTTCTGGCGAGTTGGCCTATGAAATCCACCTGCCCAACGCGGCCCTTTATGGTGCCTTCCTGGCCTTGCAGGAGGCGGGCAAAGCCTACGGCATGGGCTATTTCGGCGCGCGCGCAGTCGAGTCCATGCGCATGGAAAAATCCTATCTGCATTGGAAGGCCGATCTGCTGACCGAATTTGACCCGTTTGAAACCGGGCTGGATCGTTTCGTGAAAATGGACAAGCCAGAATTCATCGGCAAGACCGCGTTGAGCGCGCGCCGCCAGACCGGGCCACAGCGACTGCGTGTTTGCCTTGAACTGAATTGCAGCCATGCGCCAGCCTATGGCGGTGCATCGCTGATCGACAAGGGCCGGGTGGTCGGCACGATCACCTCTGGCGAATGGGGCCACCGGGTGGCAAAGAACCTTGCTTATGGATTTGTCGAACCTGAATTCGCGCAAACCGGCACGGCGTTGCAGCTTGACCTATTGGGCGACCTGATTGACGCCCACGTGGCAGAACCTTGCCCCTATGATCCTTTGGGCGCGCGTTACCGCGCCTGAAAGCAGGCCGCACAGATATGAGCAAGGCGCTTTGGCGCAGGCTGAACGTCCCCATTGATTGTATACGAACTTAATACAAGATCAGCAGATTCGCTCAAACTGTTCCGAAAACGACGCGGCATTGTCGAAAAAAGTGCATTCTGTGACGCTTACAGCCGATAACAACCGCGCGAATTGGCCAATTCTTCGATTGCAAATCCTTGCTTGGAAGCTAGGCTCAAGAAGAACCGGCATTTCGATGCGGGTGCCTGGGTGGGTGTAAAATGTATGCTGTTCGCGGCTTCGTCATCTGCTCCAATAAATGAATGGGGCCTCACCCCCAAAACACGACGACAACAGAGAGGAAGTCGAATGACCTTCACAAGACACAATGGCAAGCCTTTGCCATCGGTTATCACCGATCAAGCTGCCAAGGTGGGCGATGACGCGGTAAGCCGCCGAGAATTCCTGGCCCTGGCCAGCGCGTTCGGCGCGACCACGGCGACCGCATATGCCATGCTGGGCATGCCTGCCCCCGCACAAGCCGCAGGACACGCCCAGATGGGCGGCACCGTGCGCATCCAGATGAGCGTTCGCGGCCTGAAAGATCCGCGCACATATGACTGGTCACAAATTGCCAACTTTGCCCGTGGTTGGCTGGAATACCTGGTGCACTACCAGAATGACGGCACATTCGAAGGCCGTTTGCTGGAAAGCTGGGAAATCAATGACGACGCAACCCAGTATACGCTCAATGTCCGCAAGGGCGTTAAGTGGAACAACGGCGACGATTTCACCGCCGAAGATGTTGCGCGCAACATTGCGGGTTGGTGCGACAAGAGCCTGGAAGGCAACTCGATGGCCGGACGGATGGCCACATTGGTTGATGCCGATACCGGCAAGGCACTGGAAGGCGCGATTGAGGTTGTTGACACCCACACCGTGCGCCTGAACCTGCCGCGCCCGGATATTTCACTGATCCCGGGCATGGCGGATTATCCCGCAGCCATTACCCACGCATCGCATGATGCTGCCAACATGCTGGGCAATCCGGTCGGCACCGGCCCCTACATGCCGGAAAGCCTTGAGGTTGGCGTCAAGGGTGTGCTGGTGCGCAATGAAAGCCACACCTGGTGGAACGCTGGCAATCAGGCCTTCCTGGATCGCATCGAGTTCATCGACTACGGCACGGACCCGTCTTCGTTTGTGGCGGCAGCCGAATCCGAAGAAGTCGACCATCTCGACCGTGTTGACGGCGAATATATTGACATCATGTCGTCGCTGGACGGCTGGGTTGAAAACAGCGTGGTCAGTGCATCAACCATCGTGATCCGCCCCAACCAGGTGGCTGAGGTCGATGGTATGAAGCCTTATGCCGACGCCCGCGTGCGCCGTGCATTGCAGATGGCTGTCGACAACAATGTACTGCTGGAACTGGGCCTGGGCGGACGCGGCGTTGTCGCTGAAAACCACCACGTTGCACCTGTGCACCCGGAATATGCCGACATCGGCCCCGTGCCTTTCGACCCGGCCGGTGCGCTTGCGTTGATGACCGAAGCGGGCATGGCCGATTACGAGCATGAACTGCTGTCCATTGACGACGCCTGGCGTCGCAACACCACTGATGCGGTGGCGGCGCAATTGCGGGATGCCGGCATCAAGGTCAAACGCTCGATCCTGCCGGGCTCGACCTTTTGGAACGATTGGTCCAAATATCCGTTCAGCTCGACCGACTGGAACCACCGCCCATTGGGCGTCCAGGTTCTGGCGCTGGCCTATCGCAGCGGCGAGGCCTGGAACGAGACCGGATTTGCCAATGCCGAGTTCGATTCACTGCTTGAACAGGCCCTGGCCACAGCCGATGTCGAGGCACGCCGTGCATTGATGGCGAAGATCGAGAAAATCATGCAAGATGAAGGTGTTACAATCCAGCCTTATTGGCGCTCCTTGTACAACCACTCTCGCGTCGGTCTGAAAGGTGCAGAGCACCATATCACCTTTGAGATCCGCCCAGAACAGATCTACTGGGAAGCCTGATCAACCAGAAATCAGGGAAAAGGGCGGCTCCGGCCGCCCTTTTCTTTTGTCGGACCAACGCCAGGACTGATTATGGCCCGGCCCGGGCTTGTGACCCGCTGGTCCCGAAATGGGCGCCGGGCGCTTGCAGTCAGAATGGCCTGTGTCCGGCAAGAACGATTTACCGCCCTGAATGCCTGCACATTCGAGCAAAGTTCCACCAATGGCGCGACATTTCAGCCGACGGTTGAAGAGCGACAAACGCAGGCACCGCCAGCGCGCTGACGCTTTTCGGGCTATTCGGCCGCCGTGACGATATCTGCGCCATGTTGTTTGGGGTCAAAGACAAGCGCATGGCCGCGCCCCGCCCTTTTGACCGCGTAAAGCGCCGCATCCGCATCTGCCATCATCTGGTCCGCATCCGGGGATTTGTAGATTGTCGAGATCGTAAAGCCGATACTAGCGGATATGTGGCAGTCCTGGCCTTCGAAATCTATGGGCCGCTCAAGATCGCTGATCAACTCGGTGGCGAATTTGGCCAATCTGTCGCGCTCGATCAATCCGATGCCCAAAATCACGAATTCGTCGCCGCCAACGCGGGTGACAATATCAACGTCGCGTGTATTGGCCAGCATCCGCTTGGCCGCCACTTCCAGAACCCGATCTCCGGCCGCATGGCCAAGTGTGTCGTTGATCTGTTTGAACAGATCCAGATCGACCTGGAACAGCGAAAAATGTGTGCGCGCCTCAATCGCGAGCGCCAGTTCAGCCTCCATCGCGCGGCGATTGCGCAGGCCGGTCAGGGCATCCGTCATGGCCTGAAAATGTGCCTTGTCGCGGCTGCTTTCCAAACGCGCGTTGACCCGCCGGAATTCACCATCCAGAACGCGCTTGGCTTCATGCAGATACAGCATTTCAATGGTCAGGTCAGTGGGCGCGAAATCGGCGTTGTTGAGGTCATGATCCTGCACAGCCGCCATTGCCCCGATGCCGAATGAAAGGTTGAGCAATAGGCTGGCGTCACCAACAGCCGGCACCAGAATGCCCTTGAATTGGGTCCGCGGCGCTTGCCGGAGCTGCAGCAACAACCGCTCACCCGCCAGAGCGCGCAAACTGTCCATACGCGCATCGTGCACTTGCGGCTTGCGCAGTTCGAATACCTCGGCCAGACGCCGCCCGACAAAGTTGCCTTGCGCGCATAATCGGCTGATCGTGGGCCCGGCGCTGACGATATGGCCTGTCGGACCTATGACGACATGCATTGGCATCAAGGCGTCCAGCGCGGCTTGTGAAAACCGGGTCATGGCGCAGTTCCGTCGCCGGCAAACTGGAATGCACGCCCCTGGGCGTAATCCACCTCCAGCAATTGCACCTGCAACGTCTCGGCGGATTGGTTGCGCCCCATATGCTCCAGCATCACCAGCGCCCCGAAATCATCGGCCATCGCACGCAAGAGGCCCACCAGAACATGACCAAAACCATGGGGGCCGTCAAAGACGGTGAGGGTCAGGTTTCCGGCATAATGTTCGCGCAGATCCAACTCTGGCAAATCCAGATCTGAGACCGCAAGCCGCACCCGGTCTGGCAGTTCATTCAGGGAATGCAGGAAATGCAGAAAAGTATCGCCGCCGAACCGCAACAGACGCCGCACCGTCGCGCAGTTGGGATGCGCCACCAGATACAGGCCCATATCTTCCAGAATTTCTTCGCGCGGCCTTTCAAGGCATAGCGCCACCGCATCCAGAACCTTGTCGGCCACATCATCCGAATAAATCTTCAGCGGCTCGAATTCTGTCATCGGCACCGCCGCCACACCGACAATCTGCAACCAGGTCTCTGGCCCATAGGTATCGTGCACAAAATTCTGAATTGCGCGACCAATTAGCCCATGCATCACACTTCCCCTTAAACCTGTGGGAAGACTGCCCTGCGCTGCTTAAAAAAGTGCCAAGACCTTTGGCCGAAATAGCGCAAATTTTAGAAATCCGTGGGTGCGCCCCCCTCAGCGATGCGCCGGTCCACGAATGCGTCCAGTTCTTCTTTCAACGAGATCTCAAGTTCCGGTGGCTCAAATTCGGCCATGATCCCCTTGAACATCTTGTGGGCCCGCTCGGCGGTCCAGGTCGCCCCCTTCAATTCCCACCCCTCATAATTCGTCCAATCAGACAGGAAGGGTTGATAAAACGCGGTCTCATAACGATCTTGCGTGTGTTGAATGCCAAAGAAATGGCCATCGCTGCCGACATCCTTGATCGCATCGATCGCAATATCCTCATCAGTGGTCGCGCAGATCGCCGGCTCGAAATAGCGTTGGATCATCTGCAGGACTTCGCAGTCCATAATGAATTTCTCGGGGCTGGCAATCAGCCCGCCCTCCAGCCAGCCGGCGGCGTGATAGACGATATTGGTGCCCGATTGCACCGCCGCCCACAGGGAATTTGATGTCTCCCACATGGCCTGCCCATCGGGCACATTTGCGGTGCAAACGCCTGACGAGCGAACCGGCAGCTTGTAAAAACGTGCCATCTGGCCGGTCATCTGCGTGGCGCGCATGTATTCCGGGGTGCCAAATGCCGGCGCGCCGGATTTCATGTCCACATTCGAGGTGAAAGTGCCGAATACGCAAGGACACCCCGGCCTGACATATTGAAACAACGCAATCGCCGCCAACGCCTCTGCCACGGATTGCGCTACCGCGCCCGCCATTGTCACGGGCGCCATGGCACCGGCCAGCGTAAAGGGCGTGACGACCACGGCTTGGCCGCGACGGATCAACCGCAAGCAACCGTCAATCATCGGGATGTCGTGTTTGAGCGGTGAGGTCGAGTTGATATTGGTGTACATCCGCGGTTGCGCCTCGAATTCCTCATGGGTCAGGCCGCCGGCAATACGCACCATCTCCATCACGTCCTCGACACGTTCCTTGCCCAGCGAATAGGCATGCGCCACCTTGTCGGTCAGCAGCAGTTTCTGGCGCACGACTTCTAGGTGCCGAACCGAGGCATGCACATCGACGGGTTCCACCGGGTAGCCCCCGGCAAAATGGATACAGTTGAAATACTGGGTCAGCCGCAGCAAATCCTTGCATTGCTCAAGCGAGCCGCTGACCTTGCCGGTGGACAAATCCCAATAATTTGGCGGTGACGAGACATTGCCAAAAAGAATGGTGTTGCCACCCACTTCCAGCGTCCGGTCCGGATTGCGCGGCACCATGGTAAATGTCTCGGGAGCATGCGACAGCATTTCCATGACAAACTCGCGGTCCATCCGCACATTGGTGTCACGGATCGTGCAGCCGGCCTCACGCAGGATTTCAAGCCCCTCTTCGTTGAGAAACTCGATGCCGATTTCTTCAAGAATGCGCATCGCGCCGTTGTGAATCGCCTCAACCCCCTCGGCGCTTAACGGTTCGGTGGGGCGGTCGGTGTTCTTGGGCAACCGCCACGGCATTTGCTCGATGACCAGACCGTCACGACGCTGATTGCCCGCGCGCCCGCCGGAACGACGGCGCCGATTTGTGTCTTTGGCCATGGCTTTACTCCAAGATTGCTTGCCCCATCGAACCGCAAACCAACCCTCGATGGCGGGCAAAAAGCGACCTTCGCTGTCGCAGAAGTCAATTCATGCGCCCCAATGGCGCGCGATCAGCGCTCGTCTTGCCGCCCTTCCAGCCAGGCGTTCAAATGCGTGATGTCAGGCACGACCAGATCCGCCTGTGGCCCAAGCTCGGACGCAGACGCCAGCCCGCTTGTCACGGCGACGCGAAACATGCCTGCCTGCCCGCCCGCGTGCAGATCATGCAAACTGTCGCCGACCATCGCGCATTCGGCGGGCGCGCGCCCCATCGCTTTGGCAAAAGCCAGACATGGGCCGGGCCCCGGTTTGGCCCCATATCCGCTGTCATAGCCGGCGACAAAATCAAACAAATCCGCCACCCCCAGGACTTCCAACTGGAGGAGCGTGGGTGCAATGGCATCATTGGTGGCAACGCCCAGAGCCAAACCTCGTGCCTTGAGCGATTGCAAAACGGGGGCAAGCGGAACAAGCGGCACCGGTGTGACCTCAAGCGACAAGGCAACCACACGCTCTGTCAGCGCATCGGCGGGCCCCATTCCCGGAACCGAGGCGATGGTTTCTCCAATGTCGCGTGCCGTGCCTGCAATCACCACGGAACCGGGCAAGACAGTTCGCGCCGCCAGATCAAGGCCCAACACCTGGGCAAGTTGCGTCAGGCGATCATGATCGCCACGGGACAACGCCTGCACCACATCCACAGCCCATCCCCCCCAACTGGCCTGGAAGTCCAGTAATGTGCCATCCTTGTCAAACAAGATCGCCGTGATTGTCATGCCGCCGCCCCCAAAAACCTGTGCGCATTCGCGCATTCCGCCGCGCCGGCGTCAAGGCGGGGGTTTGGCGATTGGCGCAAATGGTCTTAGTGTATTCGGTGATGAAATTCACGAGGGGCAAAAGATGCAATATTCCCGCCAAATTGAAATCAACCTGCCGCGTGACCAAACCGCTGCATTGTTTGACGACCCGGACAATCTGAGCAAATGGATGCAAGGTCTGGTCAGCTTTGACCATCTGGACGGTGAACCCGGCGCCAAGGGCGCACGCTCACGCATCATGTGCGTGCAGGGCAATCGCGAGATCGAAATCATCGAGACCATCGAGGACCGCGTGATGCCCGAGCGCTTGATTGCCATCTATACAACCAAGGGTATGTGGAACAGATGCGAACAATATCTCGAAGAGACGCCGCAAGGCACCACGCTTTGGCGGCAGGAAAATGAGTTTCGGTGCAGCGGTATGATGATGAAACTGATGACCATGCTGATGCCCTTCATGTTCAAAAGGGAAACCGAAAAGCAAATGCGTGCGTTCAAGGAATTTGCCGAAGCACAGCCCTAGGTTGTTAAGTCCAATGCATGGACGCCGGCCCCGCCAGCAACGCCTTGGCCTGGGCAGGCAGATCATATTGCAGGCCCGACCGGTCGCAAAAGCCTACCACCCAGGCATCATCCATGGTCACGAAATCCAAGACCGAGCATAAAAACGCAGGATCATTGGCCGCATCCCTCAAATCCTCGATGCGCGCGCCGGTTGCCCCCAGAAAAACCGGCAAAAGATCATCAGAACTGGCCAGCCAGCCCAAGGCCTTGATCGCAATTTCTTCGGCAAATTCCTGCTTCAATTCAATCTCCGGTAGAACTTAAAAACCATTCTTTAACCATTTTCCGCCCATCATACATGCACTGCCAAAGCAACTTGGAAAGCGGTGTCGATGTCAGGGTGCATACTGATCGCAGATGAGGTCACCAACAACAGGATTCTCCTGATTGCGATGCTTTCGGCTGCGGGCTATGACGTCCAAGAGGCGCGTAACCCCGACCAGCTTTGGGCCAAACTGGCCCAAGAAGCGCCCAACCTTGTTATCATGGATTCCGGCTTCGGGATCGGTGGATGCTTTGAAAATTGTCATAAATTCAAGGCTGATCCCAAATTTGCGACAATCCCCCTGATCGTTCTGGCCCAGGATTTCGACAAGCTCACCCGCCTGGTTGCCTTGCGTGCCGGGGCTGACGAAATCCTGCCACGCCCGATAAATGAACATATCCTGCGCGCCCGCATTCGCAACCTGTTGCGCGCCAGCACCCTGAGCCAGGAGGTGCTCAAACGGGAAACCACAGCCCTGGAACTCGGATTCTCTGACCCGAGCTCGGGATTCGCCGCCGCCACAAACATCGTGGCCATCGAGGCCGGCGCGCCCCTGTCGGACCATTGGCGGTCGGTCCTGGCGGATTTTCCCAATGCGATATGTGACGTTACCACGCCGCCCCAAGCCTTTGAACGCATTGAACAAGGCGGCGTCGCCCCGGAATTGATCGTTCTGTCAACCGGCTTACATCTGGACAGATTGGGCATGAGCCTGATCTCCGAATTGCGCACCCGCTCGCTGACCCGCCATTCCGCGATCATGGTATGTCATGACCCCTCGGATCGATTGGCCGCCGTTTCCGCTTTGGACCTTGGCGCAAATGACCTGGTCGAATCCGACAGCCTGGCCGCGGAAATCCGCATGCGGATGCGCGCGCAATTGACCTTGCATGCCCAGTCCCGAAGGTTGCGTTCAACCATCGAAAAGGGGCTGGAAATGGCCGTAACGGACCCGTTGACCGGGCTGTTCAACCGCCGCTACGCCATGCCGCACCTGTTGCGCATCGCCCGTGTCGCGCAAGAAAAGGAACAACCTTTTGCGGTCATGGTCCTTGATCTTGACCACTTCAAACGCATCAACGACCGATACGGCCACAGCGCCGGTGACAAGGTGTTGATCGAGGTGTCAGAGCGGTTGCGCCAGAACTTGCGCGGTGTGGATTTGGTGGCGCGCGTCGGAGGTGAGGAATTTCTGGTGGTCATGCCCGATACCGGCCTTGAAGCGGCAAAGGGCGCCGCAGAACGTCTGCGCCGCGTTGTGCAAGCGACGCCTGTCAGCTTGCCGCAAAATGCCGGCCAGATCACCGTCACAATGTCCATTGGCGTCGCGCTGGGGGCCCTCGACCACCAGGAGAACACGAAGATCGAGCTGGTGATCGATCAGGCCGACCGCGCGCTGATGCATGCCAAGATGGACGGACGCAACAAGGTCAACCTGGGTCAACTTGCTGCCTAGGGCCAAATGGGGCCTAGCGCCGCCTCGGCGGCTTGCGCCGGAAGGACCGTTCCAGCCGGTCCGCAAACGCCACGCGTTCCTCAACCGTCATTTGCCCAATCTGGTCGATTACCGCGTCAAAGGCCAGAGTCTGACGCTCGGTCAGCCGGGCCTGGGCCATCGCCACGCTGGCTGAAAACGCCTCTGGGTCAAAATCTTCACTGCGCAAAATGCCCATCATCTCTGCAAGCTGGGCGCGCACCGCACGCGATCCGGCCTGCAATTTCGGCCCGTTCTCGGACAACACATCGCCCACGGCCTTGCGCTGATCGCGCGTCAACGCCTGTGCAAAAGGCCCAACGCTGGCGTCAACTCCGGTGGCAACGCTGGCGGGGCGGCCATGGCGCCCGTCATTGCGCAGCACCGCGCCCACAACCGCCCCCACGATCAACAGGTTCAGCGCGACCGAGGTAAACAAGGTGACTTTCACCCATCTTGGGCATCCCGCGGATGTGGGGCCGGCTATTGGCGCGCGCGGTTTTTTGTTCTGGTCCGTATCACTCATCTTCATCCATCCTCGGACAATGTGGGGAAGGTGGCAAACAGGTCGTCAACGTCATAAGCCACGACCTCCAGGCCCAGATAGGCAGCCGCCGTATCCAGACGCGCCGGGTCGATACCACCGATGGCCAGGCCCACCACGCCGGCCGTTGCCAGACCCGCCGCCGCCGGAACACCGCCGATCTGCTCCAGGATAGACGCAATCCAGGATTTGCGCGGCAACGGCAGAGCGGTTTCTTGCGGCGCCGGATGCGGCAAATGCGCGTCCATATCCGCATGCAGGCGCGCCAGAAATGCCGCTGACGGCGGGGATTGCTCCTGGCCCACAGCGTCAAACAGGCTGTCCAACTCGACCGCATTCAGCAATTCGGTGTCTTTGTCCTTATCCGCCATATCCCAATTCCTTTTTCCGTTTCCCCAGTATCTGTGCAAGTTTGCGCTTGGCCCGCGCTGTCAGGCTTTCGACCGCTTCCACCCCAATATCCATCACCTCGGCGATTTCGGGGTTGGACAGGCCGTCCAGGTGGCGCAGGCTCACGGCCATTGCCTGCCTTTCGGGCAATTCCGCCAATCCCTCTGCAAGCGCATGCTGGCGTGCCTGTTGCATCATTGCCTCTTCGACCGACAAGGCAGGATCGACCGGTTCGGCCACGTCATCCAGCCCAACCCCCCGCTTCTTGCGCAATTGATCTATGCACAGGTTGGCCGTGACGCGATAGACCCAGGTCGACGGCTTTGCCGCCCCTTCCTGCCATCCCGGTGCCGCTCGCCAAAGCCGCAACATCGCCTCCTGGACAACGTCTTCGGCCATGGCCCGATCGCCCAGGACCCTGGTCGCATAATTGAGCAATCGGGGTGTCAGCCGACGGGTCAACTCGACACCTGCGGCCCTGTCCCCACTGCCATAGGCGGTCAGAAGCATATCTTCTGATGCATTTTTCAGGCTGTCGAAGGGCATGGGTGAGTGACGAGCCTTCCGTGTGGCATTTTGTTGCGATCGCGCCCGGTGCTGGTAACATATTCAGCCCGGGCGCAACCAGTCCTACGTGTCGTCAGAGCGCTGGGCATCTTTGCCATGCGCCCCGCGCTTGCCCTTCTTGCCGCCGCGTCCGCCACGGTCTTGGGCCTGTTCATACTCGTCCTGGGATACAACACCATCGTCGTCACGGTCCATCCGTTCAAACATCTGGCCCATACGATCGCCGGGCATTTCCGACTGGCTCAGCGCTCCGTCGCCGTTATCATCTTGCCAGGTCAACATCCGGTCGATCCGAGTTTCTGCTTGGTCGGCCGCGCGCGAGGTGGCAGCGGCCAACAGCTCATCTCGGTCCAGCGCGCCATCGCCATTTGTATCAAGTGCGGTAAACCGTGCGGTGGAAAAAGCCTTGACCTCATCAACCGAGATCTGGCCATCGCCATTGGCATCAAGTTCTTCGAACGACGGGCGTTCCTGGCCCATCCGCGCACCCTGTCCGCCACCTTGTGCGAATGTTTGCGCCGCAAAGGCGACGCCGATCAGACCTACGCCACCGGCCAGAACTGCTTTTTTCCAAACTGACATTTCAACTTCCTTTTCTTCTGTGTGTCACATGCTCTTGCCTGCATGTTCCCTTGTTGAACGGCCGGGCCGGGTTTTTCCGTCGCGGGTGAGAAAAGTTTTTTCGACTGCCAATCGCGACATGCAGACGCATGGGCAATTTGGCTCATGTAATCGGGCGGCGCTGCGGCCTATCGTTTGACCGCCGCGCCGGGCGCTCAGCCCAGCGGTCTGTTTGGTGTGTGGAAACGAAATGTCTGATCTGGTTGACGAAAGAGAATTGCGCCCTGCCTTGAAGCGCGGGTGGCGGCGGCGGTGTCCAAGTTGCGGGCGCGGCGCGTTGCTCAAAGGTTATCTGACCGTGCGCGACACATGCGCCGTCTGTGGCGAGGATCTGCATCATCACCGTGCCGATGATGGGCCGGCCTATCTGACCATCCTGTTGGTCGGGCACATCATGGCGCCCCTCATCCTTGTGGTTTTCGAAACCTTCCGCCCCGAGCCGATCGTTTTGGCAAGTGTCTTTACCTTGGGCTGTGTGGCCCTGTCACTTTGGCTGTTGCCGCGCATAAAGGGCGCCATTGTGAGCATTCAATGGGCCAAGCGCATGCATGGCTTTGCACAAGAGGCGTGATCGGCTAAGCCTTGGTGATGGACGAATTGGCCCCTCAGAAAATTCGTGACGCCGCCAGCATCATATTGGTGCGCGACGCGCAATCCGCACCAAAGGTGTTGATGGGGCAACGCGGCGCCAAGGCCGCCTTCATGCCGTCGAAGTTCGTATTTCCCGGCGGTGCCGTGGATGACGATGACGCCCGCGTGCCGTTGGCCACGGACATCAACCCTGCCTGCGCCGCTCGGTTGGCCCAGCTGCCGCTGGCCCAAACCCCGCCGTCCGGCCTGCCTGCCTCTGCCATTCGGGAACTATGGGAGGAAACAGGTCTCTTGCTGTCGCGGCCCGGCAATTGGCCGGATGCGCCGCCCAGGGATTGGGCGGGTTTCGCCGCCAAAGGCGTCTTGCCAGACGCCGCCCCCTTGCATTTCGTGTTTCGCGCAATCACGCCGCCCAAACGACCGCGCCGCTTTGATGCGCGTTTCTTTCTGGCCGATGCCGCCCATGTTCAGGGTGACCCCGACGATTTTTCAGCCGCCTCAGACGAGTTGTCGCATTTGCAGTGGATCGATCTGCACCATGCGGGCGAGCTGGATCTACCCTTTATTACCGAGGTGGTTCTGGCTGAAATCAGGCAAATGCTGCCTGCAATTGCCACGCCCGCGCGGGTGCCGTTTTTTGACAATCGTGACGCGGCGGGCGTTCTGAGCTATCTTTAGACGCGTCTAGAGCGCCAGGACGATGATCAAGATGCTGAGGGCCAACAGGGCAATGCCCGTCAACTCTCGCGCTGTGATCCTTTCGCCGAAAAACAGCACACTGGCCAACAGCGAAAAGACCAGTTCGATTTGCCCCACCGCGTTGACCAGAGCGGCTTTTTGCAGCGTAAACGCCGAAAACCAACTGTAGCTGCCCACCATGGATGTCAGCCCGACCAGCGCCGAAACCCGCCATGATCTGAACACCTTGACCATTTGACCGCGGTCGCGCCAGGCAAACCAGATCACCATTGCCAGGGTCTGCGCCGCGGTGACAAATGCCAGTGTCAGCCCCGCCCGGATCGCGACATCTCCGCTCTCCAGTGACAGGCTGGCGCCGCGATAGGCCACGCCAGACACACCAAACAGCGCGCCTGCCAACAGCCCCAGCGCCGCCGTTCTGTCGGGCCGCGAGAAGATCTTGCGCGCCGCCCCGGGTGTTCCCTTGGACAGAAACATCACCGCCGCAAAACCCACCAAAATGCCGAAAATGGTCATCCCTGACAAACGCTCGCCCAACAGCACAAATCCCACGATCGCCGTTTGCAGCACTTCGGTCTTTTTCAGCGTGATGCCCACGGCAAAGTTGCGCATGGCAAACAGGCTCACTGTGCAGGTCGTTGCCAAGATTTGCGCCAGCCCGCCCAACAGAGCAAATCCGACAAATGAGACATTGAACGCGGGCAAGGTCTGTGCGCTGACATTGGCATATGACACCACGAAAACCGCGACGATTGGCGCGGAATAGACAAAGCGCGCGAATGTGGCCCCTGCGGGCGTCAGCGCCCCCCCGGCCAGATGCTTTTGCAACATGAAGCGCAGGGTCTGGGCCAATGCCGCGCCGCAAGTGATCCAAATCCAGGCTTGCATGAATGGGATGTCCTTGAGTTTGACGCCTTTTAGGGGATCATCCGACAAATAACCATTGAGAACAAAAAGCGAACATATTACATTGGGGCATGACCTCCCCGTTGACGCTTCACACCGGATCACGGCGCAAGCACGCACCACAACTGCCCTTTGTCGGGGATCTGACCCTGACCGGCGCGCGGGTGCATGAATTTTGCGGCATGGCGCGGCGCAGCCTGGCGCTGATGCTGGCACATCGGCTGTCGGGGCCGGTGTTCTGGATCACGCCGGCCTGGACGGCCGAGCGTCTGCACGCCCAGGGCATGCAGGCCTTTGTTGATCCCGGGCGTCTGACTTTCATGACCCCCAAGCGCCCCGAGGATGTGCTATGGGTGATGGAGGAAACCCTGCGCGCAGGCATCGTGCCGCTGGTTGTGGCCGACATCCCCGCCCCGCCCGCGCTGACCCCCATTCGCCGCCTGCATCTGGCCGCCGAAACCGGCGCCAAGCTGACCCACAATCCTATTTTGGGCGTGGTATTGACCCCGGACGCACAAGGCGCCCCTGGCGTGGAAAGCCGCTGGCAGATGCACTCTGCCCATGAGGGGGATCGCAGCGGCTGGCACCTGCGCTGTCTGCGCCACCGCACCGATCCACCCAAGGAATGGCACATCCGCCACGGCGCGGGTGGGTTCGCACTGACCAAACCATCCCAAGCCGCCTAGGGCGCCATAAAAACGACCAAAGGCACAAGATCGACCTGCCAAGGTCGAAAACAACCCACACAGGGCTAAAAAAGGCAGTTAAGAACGGGTCATGCGCATCCTGATTTCTTTCGCAGCCCTGTTCCTGTCGATCATATTCCTGCAATTGGGGACCGGCGGCATCGCCCCGCTGGACGCGCTGTCGGGCATTCAGGCAGGCTTCAGCCGCGGCGAGGTGGGCCTGCTGGGTTCCTCTCATTTCATCGGCTTCTTCATCGGATGCTGGTGGGCGCCCAGGTTGATGGGGGCCATCGGCCATTCGCGCTCCTTTGCCGCCTTTACCGCGGTCGGCACCATCGGGATTCTGGCCCATACCCTGATCACAGACCCCTATATGTGGTCGCTTTTTCGAATCATGTCGGGGCTGTGCATCGCCGGCAGCTATACCGTGATCGAAGCCTGGCTCCAGGCCAAGGTCACCAACGAAACCCGTGGCCGCACCATGGGCATTTACCGCATCGTTGATATTGGCGGCTCGTTGGGCGCACAGCTTTTGATCGCGGTGCTGGAGCCTGGCTATTACATCAGCTACAACCTGCTGGCCCTGCTGGCCTGCGCGGCCCTGGTGCCCATCACCTTGACCCGCGTCGCCCCACCCAAGATGCCCAGCGCGCCTCGGCTGCGCCCGTCAATGGCCTGGCAGTTGTCTCCGCTTGCAGCAGCCGGCGTGGTGGCGGCGGGCCTGACCACGGCCAGCTACCGCATGGTGGGCGCCGTTTATGGTGTCGAGGTCGGGCTGAGCAACGACCAGATCGCCATTTTTCTGGCCGCCTTCGTGGCCGGCGGCGCGCTGGCGCAATATCCCGCGGGATGGCTCGCGGACAAGTATGACCGCCGGTGGATCCTGATCTGGCTGTCCGCCGCGGCAGTGGGCGCCAGCGCATTGGCCATCTACATGACATCGAGCACCGCGCAAGTGATGACCGCATCCGCGATATTTGGTTTTGTCACCTTCCCGATCTATTCGGTTTCCGCCGCCCATGCGCATGATTTTGCAAATGACGACCAGCGTGTCGACTTGTCAGCGGCGCTGATGTTCCTGTATGCCCTGGGCGCCATCGCCAGCCCCTATCTGGCCTCCTGGCTGATGGAGGTATTCGGCTCATCCGCGATGTTCTTGCTGATCTCGGCCGCCCATGTCGTCTTGATCGTCTTTGGCCTGACGCGCATGCGCGCGCGTCCCACGCAAGAACAGCGCACCAGCTACATCTATGCACCGCGCACCACATTCCAATCCGGAAAATTGTTCGCACGCCTGCGCCTGCGCCAAAAGGACAAAGACGCTCCCTAGCCCTTGGCCGCGCCTTGGCGTATAGAGCCGCGAACACCATACACCGTCGGGGGCAACATGGCACGCATCCTCATCACCAGCGCCATACCATATATCAATGGCATCAAGCATCTGGGCAATCTGATTGGCAGTCAATTGCCCGCGGATCTTTACGCCCGCTACATGCGCGCGCGTGGCCACGAGGTGATGTTCATCTGCGCCACTGACGAGCACGGCACACCGGCGGAAATCGCCGCCCAGAAGGCCGGCAAGCCGGTTGCGGAATATTGTGCCGAGATGTGGGCCGTGCAAGCTGACATCGCCAATGGATTTCGCCTGTCATTCGATCATTTCGGGCGCTCATCCAGCCCGCAGAACCGTGTGTTGACCCAACATTTCGCCGGCAAACTGGCCGACGCTGGGTTGATCCGCGAAGTGGCGGAAAAGCAGATGTTCTCAAAGGCCGACAACCGCTTTCTGCCGGACCGCTACATTGAGGGCACCTGCCCCAATTGCGGCTATGAAAGCGCGCGTGGCGACCAATGTGACAACTGCACCAAGCAATTGGACCCGGTCGATCTGATCAACCCCTATTCCACAATTTCCGGTTCCACCGACCTGGAAATGCGGGAAACCAAACACCTGTATTTGCGCCAATCGGCCTTGAAAGATCAGATCGACGCCTGGATCGACAGCAAGACCGACTGGCCTATCCTGACCACATCGATTGCCAAGAAATGGCTGCATGACGGTGACGGCCTGCAAGATCGCGGGATCACGCGCGACCTGTCCTGGGGCGTGCCGGTCAAACGCGGCGATCAGGAATGGCCCGGCATGGAAGGCAAGGTGTTTTATGTCTGGTTCGATGCGCCGATAGAATATATCGCCGCCACCAAGGAATGGGCCGATGCTCATGGCAGGCCAGATGCAGATTGGCAGCGCTGGTGGCGCACCGACATGGGGGCTGAGGATGTCACCTATGTTCAATTCATGGGCAAGGACAACGTGCCGTTTCACACTCTCAGTTTCCCGGCCACGATCATGGGTTCGGGCGAGCCCTGGAAACTGGTCGATTACATCAAATCGTTCAATTACCTGAATTATGACGGCGGCCAGTTTTCAACCTCGCGCGGTCGCGGGGTGTTTCAGGATCAGGCCTTGTCGCTTTTGCCGGCCGATTACTGGCGGTGGTGGCTGCTCAGCCATGTGCCCGAAAGCTCGGATTCCGAGTTTACCTGGGAAAACTTTCAGGCCGGTG
>Ga0316205_10001166_pt1 | contig 36036 bp, 27 predicted proteins | sample 3monthpyrite_MG_FD_204941 | JGI IMG/M metagenome (GOLD analysis project Ga0316205, IMG submission 204941) | Microbial mat bacterial communities from mineral coupon in-situ incubated in ocean water Damariscotta River, Maine, United States -... | ecosystem: Environmental > Aquatic > Marine >...
AAAAATAGTCGTTTATTGGGGTAAAGGAAATCACTTTATGACCGATAAACTAGTTACATTAAATATTTAAAGCCGGAGAATAAATTAGTATGCAACAAAATAATATGGATATTCTTTCACAAATGGTGCCGATGGTTGTTGAAACAACCGCTCGTGGAGAACGAGCCTATGATATTTATTCGCGGTTACTGAAAGAACGTGTGATATTTTTAGTTGGCCAAGTTGAAGACCATATGGCGAATTTAGTTGTTGCTCAAATGCTGTTTCTCGAATCAGAAAATCCTGATAAAGATATTCACTTGTATATTAATTCGCCAGGCGGCTCGGTAACAGCGGGTTTATCGATTTACGATACCATGCAGTTTATCAAGCCCAATGTGAGCACGATGTGTATTGGTCAAGCGGCAAGTATGGGGGCTGTCTTGTTAACAGGCGGAGAGAAGGGTAAACGCTTTATATTACCTCACTCACGTACAATGATTCATCAGCCATTAGGTGGTTTTCAAGGGCAAGCAACAGACATTGAAATTCATACAAAAGAAATTCTAGATGTTCGTGAACGTTTAAATAAAATTCTTGCCGAACATAGTGGTCAGGATATTGATAAGATTAAAGACGATACTGATCGTGACAATTTTATGAGCGCTGCAGAGTCCGTAGAGTATGGTTTAGTTGATAAGGTTATTGAAAAACGAGAAGGCCCTGAGAATTAATTAAAGACAAGCACAATTTGCATAAGTGAATTGAGTTATTGGTTTTAAAAAACAAGCGTTAGTCAAGTCACTTTTTATTCATTAGGGACTTGAAAGTCTTTAAAAAAAAACGCATTGTATAAACTATATAAATGGTTAAGAGGCAATACACATGAGTGATGACAAGCAGAATTCAGGCGATAACGGTAAGCTACTGTATTGCTCTTTCTGTGGCAAAAGCCAACATGAAGTTCGTAAGCTTATTGCTGGGCCTTCGGTTTTTGTTTGTGATGAGTGTGTTGAACTTTGTAACGATATTATTCGTGAAGAAGTCCAAGAGCAAAATGCCTCTACTGATGGTGATAAACTTCCTACACCTCAAGAAATCAGTGCAATCTTAGATGAGTATGTAATTGGTCAGGCTCGTGCAAAAAAAGTATTGTCAGTTGCGGTTTATAATCATTATAAACGATTAGAAACAGGCCAAAAGAAAGATGATGTTGAATTATCAAAAAGTAATATCTTATTAATTGGCCCAACGGGTTGTGGTAAGACCCTTTTGGCTGAAACGCTTGCACGTATGTTGAATGTGCCTTTTACGATTGCTGATGCAACCACTTTAACCGAAGCCGGTTACGTTGGTGAAGATGTTGAAAACATTATTCAAAAGTTACTTCAAAAATGTGATTACGATGTTGAGAAAGCACAAACTGGCATCGTTTATATCGACGAAATAGATAAAATTTCTCGTAAATCAGATAACCCTTCGATTACCCGTGATGTCTCTGGTGAAGGTGTACAACAAGCGCTATTAAAATTAATAGAAGGCACCGTTGCCTCAGTTCCCCCCCAAGGTGGACGTAAGCACCCTCAGCAAGAATTTTTACAAGTGGATACGGGCAACATCCTCTTTATTTGTGGTGGTGCATTTGCAGGTCTTGATCGAATTATTCGTGAGCGCTCTGAAAAAGGCGGTATCGGATTTGGTGCAGAAGTTAAGAGTAAAGATGATTCAAAATCTGTTAGTGAAGTTTTACATGATGTGGAGCCAGAAGATTTAACAAAGTATGGGTTAATACCTGAATTTGTTGGACGTCTTCCTGTCGTTGCTACTTTAAGCGAACTTGATGAAGAAGCTCTCATTAGAATTTTAACCGAACCAAAAAATGCCTTAACCAAACAATATCAAAAAATGTTTGAAATGGAAGGTGCTGAACTTGAATTTAGAAATGAAGCTCTGAGCTCTATCGCTCAGCGTGCAACTGAGCGTAAGACCGGTGCACGTGGTTTACGATCAATCTTAGAGCATGTGTTACTTGATACTATGTATGAACTCCCTTCGATGGAACATCTTGATAAGGTTGTAATCGAAAAATCTGTGATTGAAGAAGGTGCTAAGCCATTATTCATCTATGAAGGTAACGATACACGCAAAGCTTCATCAGAAGAAAGTTAGTTTTCAGCAATAAATTCAAATTCAGGGATTGAAACGCCCCCTTGATGACACCATATCAAGGGAGTAAGTCCACATAAAAGTGAGAGAATAACGTGTCTGAATTAATTGAAGATCAAATGTCTGCTATCCCTGTATTACCCTTACGTGATGTGGTTGTATATCCGCACATGGTCATTCCATTATTTGTTGGTCGTGATAAATCTATTAAAGCGCTCGAAGCCGCAATGGAAAACGATAAACAAATTTTACTTGTCGCACAAAAAAGCGCTTCACAAGACGAACCTGAAATTGATGATGTATATCGAATGGGGACTGTTGCAAGTATTCTGCAATTACTAAAACTACCGGATAACACGGTGAAAGTTTTAGTTGAAGGTAATCAACGTGCACGTATCGTTCATTTTTTAAATTCAGAAGAATATTTTACTGCACAAGTACTGGAAAATGAGGAAGAGAGTTTAGACGATAGAGAGTCGGAAGTCTTAGTTCGTTCTTTAACGACACAGTTTGATCAATACGTAAAATTAAATAAAAAAGTTCCACCTGAAATTCTTACTTCTTTGGCGAGTATCGATGATCCTAGCCGCTTAGTCGATACTATTGCAGCTCACATGGCACTTAAGGTGGATGAGAAACAAACTGTCTTAGAAATTGAATCTTTAAAAGAACGTTTTGAACATTTAATGGGGCTAATGGAATCTGAGATTGATTTGCTTCAAGTGGAAAAACGCATTCGTGGACGTGTTAAGCGTCAGATGGAAAAAAGTCAGCGTGAGTATTATTTAAATGAACAAATGAAAGCGATTCAAAAAGAATTGGGCGATATGGAAGACGTGCCTAATGAAATTGAAGATCTTGAGAAAAAAATTGAAACTTGTGGTTTATCCAAAGAAGCTAAAACAAAAGCGAATTCAGAGCTTCAAAAATTAAAAATGATGTCACCTATGTCGGCTGAAGCGACGGTAGTTAGAAATTATTTAGATTGGATTTTGGGTTTGCCATGGAAAAAACGTTCTAAAGTAAGACATGATTTAGCTAAAGCTGAAGATGTGCTAGAAGAGGATCATTACGGACTCGAAAAAGTTAAAGAACGTATCTTAGAATATCTAGCTGTTCAACAACGTATGAAAAAAATGAAAGGTCCTATTCTTTGTTTGGTAGGTCCACCTGGTGTTGGTAAAACGTCACTTGGAAAGTCTATAGCGAGAGCGACAGGACGAAAGTATATGAGAATGGCACTTGGTGGTGTCAGAGATGAAGCTGAAATACGTGGTCATCGACGTACCTATATAGGTTCTATGCCAGGTAAGATTGTACAAAACTTAACAAAAGTAGAAACTAAAAACCCACTTTTCCTGCTTGATGAAATTGATAAGATGGCAATGGATTTCCGTGGTGATCCAGCTTCTGCATTGCTTGAAGTGTTAGATCCTGAACAGAACCATACCTTTAATGATCACTATCTTGAAGTTGACTATGATTTGTCTGAGGTTATGTTTGTTGCAACCTCTAATACTATGAATATCCCTGGTCCGTTGTTGGATCGAATGGAAGTTATTCGTTTATCGGGTTATACCGAAGACGAAAAGGTTAATATTGCTATTAACTATTTAGTATCCAAACAAATTAAAAATAATGGTTTAAAAGATACGGAGATAAGTATTTCAGATGACGCTGTTCGCGATATTATTCGATACTACACACGAGAAGCCGGCGTTCGTAATTTAGAACGTGAGATTGCAAAAATTTGCCGCAAGGTTGTAAAAGAAATTCTTTTAGACAAAGAGTTAAAAAACATTTCAGTGACGACTGAAAACTTAGATACTTATCTTGGTGTACAGCGTTTCCGTTATGGTCGCGCTGAAGAGAAAGATCAGATTGGTCAAGTGACAGGATTAGCCTGGACAGAAGTCGGTGGTGAACTTTTAACCATTGAAACGGCGTTGATGAGCGGTAAAGGTAAGCATAGTGTTACTGGTCAACTTGGTGATGTGATGAAGGAATCTATTGAAGCTGCGATGACAGTTGTTAGAAGTCGTGCTGATGTATTAGGAATCTCACAAGAAACCTTTGATAAAAATGATGTGCATGTTCATGTTCCTGAAGGCGCTATTCCAAAGGACGGTCCAAGTGCGGGTATTGGTATGTGTACAGCACTCGTCTCAGCCTTTGCTGGAATCCCGGTAAGAGCTGATGTAGCTATGACTGGCGAAATTACATTAAGAGGTCAGGTGCTTCCGATTGGTGGTTTAAAGGAAAAACTTCTTGCTGCAAGGCGGGGAGGCATAAAAACTGTGATTATTCCACATGAAAATGAGCGTGATTTAACAGAAATTCCTGACACAATCACTGATGAATTAGATATAATACCCGTTCAATGGATTGAGCAGGTTTTGGAAATAGCTTTACAGTACAAGCCAGAACCGGTTGATGATAAAGACGATGTTGGGGAAAGTTCAGATAAAGCGAATAAAGATAAGCCCAGCACATTAAGAACACATTAAATTATCATTTTTATTTTTTTGCTATTGTTACCACTTGGAAGGTGGGCATAGCTATTGTGTTGTGAATTAAATACTTTTCATCAATGAATTAGTTTTTAATTGCAACAACTTAAAACGTAACCGTTAATGAATAAAACGGTAGTAATTTACACCTGTATTTAAGGGGAAAAACAAGTGAATAAATCAGAATTAATTGATGTGGTAGCCGAAGGTTCAGATATTTCTAAAGCAGCGGCGACACGTGCTGTAGATTCAGTTATTGAAGGTATCACTAATGCCTTAGTCAGTGGTGACCAAGTTACATTAGTTGGCTTTGGAACATTTTCTGTAAAAGATCGCGCTGCTCGTATGGGGCGTAACCCTCGTACAGGTGAACCAATTCAAATTAAAGCATCAAAAAATCCTGGATTTAAAGCTGGTAAAGCTTTAAAAGATGCCGTAAACTAGCGCGCCTTCGAACGGGTGCTTAGCTCAGCTGGGAGAGCATCGCCCTTACAAGGCGAGGGTCGGGGGTTCGATCCCCTCAGCACCCACCAAACATAGGACCGGTAGTTCAGCTGGTTAGAATGCCGGCCTGTCACGCCGGAGGTCGCGGGTTCGAATCCCGTCCGGTCCGCCATATGTTGAAAAGGCGTAGTTAGTTTAAAGCTAGCTACGCTTTTTTTTTGATACAATAAATATAATGCGGTCGTGACATAGAGTGTTTATGCATGAAAAATTTTAACAGAGAATAAAAGATAAAAGCTTATGATGGAATTAATTCGTACCAAGTCCAAGGGTATTGTTATGTGGGGGATTGTTGGACTTATCATCTCATCCTTTGCTTTATTTGGTGTTGAAAGTTATTTGTCGGGTGCGAGTAGTGCGGTTCCTGCAGTGGTGAATGGCGTTGATATAACTTCATCTCAATTAACTAGAGCAGTTCAATCACGTAAAGAACAGTTACAACAGCAATTAGGCGCAAATTACAATCCAGATTTGTTTCCCGCAGATTTTATTCGTCAACAAGTTTTAAATGACTTAATTTCACGGAGATTAGTCAGTGAGTTTACCCAAACTGCAAATATGGTTGCATCCTCGAAGCAAGTCTATGAAGAAATAAAAGAAGTTCCTCAATTCAAAGATGCCAAGGGAGATTTTTCTGCAAAGCTATATACTCGCGCACTTAAAGGTGCAGGCAGAAATAAGGCGGCTTTTGAAGCCGAAGTTGCTAAAGATTATATTTTAAATCAATTAAGAGTTGGCATTTTTAACTCTGCTTTTGTTTTACCTTATGAAGTAGAGCAAACACAGAAACTATTAAATCAGCAACGAAAAATTGGCTATTTAACTTTTTCAAAAGAAAAGTATAAACAAAAAGACCAAATTTCAGAAGATGAGTTAAAAAAATATTATGAGTCTCATCTTGCATTATATAAAACACAAGAAAAAGTTAATGTGGAATATGTGGAGCTTGATATAAATCAAATGGCATCAAAAATTGATATTTCTGCTGATAAAATTGATTCGTATTATGAAGAGCATATTAGTAATTATTCGGAAAAAGATTATCCTGCAGCATTAACCATGATTCGTGATGTTAGAAAACGAATCAATAATGGTGAATCTTTTGAGCAAGTAGGAAAAACAAATCTTGTCGAAGCAGGAGATTTGGGTTTCATTCGTAAAGGAGTTCAAGAGAAAGCATTTGATGTTGTTGCGTTTAAATTAAAAGAAGGTGAACTTAGCCAACCAGTTAAAACGTCTTTTGGTTATCAATTAATCAAAGTGACGGAAATTAAAGGTGAAGAACGAAAAGTTGAATTTGTATTAGTTAAACCATTAGACAAACAAAGAAAATTAAACGCTTCTTTACGCGCTGAGATTAAAAAAGATTTACAAAAACAAGAGGCTGAGAAATCATTCTTTGAGCAAGTTGAAGAATTCAGTAATCTTGCATATGAAAATTCTGATTCATTAGAAGCTGTTGCGACAGGTTTGGGTTTGGATATTAAGTTTTCAGGATTAAGTACAAGACAAAATCTTAAAGGTGTATTAAGCAACTCACAAATAATTTCTGCAATTTATTCTGATCAAGTGCTTAATAAAAATAAAAACAGTGAAGTCATTGAGCTTACAGATACTCACGTGATTGTTGTACGCATCAAAGATCATCTGCCTGCAACGCAGAAAATATTTGAGTCTGTTAAGGAAGAAGTAACAAAGCAAGTGTCAATTCAGCACCAAATTGAAGCAATGAAAAAGGATGTCAATCTTGCTTATAAAAATTTAACAGCAGGAGATAAAGGGGTGGATCAATCCGCATTATTTCGTAATAGTGTTTGGACTCCAGCCAAATTTGCATCTCGTCGTACTGGACGAGAATTAAAGATACCTGATTCCATTTTACGAAAAGCATTTAGTTTAGCTCGCCCAATCGAGAATAAACCAAGTGTAGCTATTGTTGATTTAGCAAATGGAGATCAATCAATTATTGTTGTTTCAGGCGTTAATGATAATACAAAAATTAATACGGCAGAAGAAAAATCGATTAACCAACAACTGCAGCAGGCAAATACAAATACTGAGTATCTTGGTTTTGAAAAATATTTAAAAGACAATGCTGAAATTAGTATTAACTTGAGTAAAGATTCAGAACAAAATATTTAATAAAAGGGGCTTTAAAGCCCCTTTTTTTATTCTACAAACAATTTCAGTGGATTCTAGTTTTATTAAAGCAAGGTGACAATATGTTCAAAATAAAATTACATTGGCAGATATTGATTGCGCTGTGTTTAGCTGTTGTCGCTGGCATTATTACAGGTAAAGAGGCAACTATATTTGGCGTTTCATATTTTGCTATATATAGTTTTATTGGAACAATGTTTTTGAATGCACTTAAAATGATTATAGTGCCTTTGATTGTTTCATCGATAATTGTAGGCGTCGCAGGTGTCGGTGGTTCTAAAGGTTTAGGACGCTTAGGTGGACGAACGATTAGTTATTATATGGTTACCAGTTTGTTTGCAATTCTAATTGGTCTCGTTATGGTTAACCTTATTGAACCCGGAATTGTTAATGGTGAGCCAGCTAAAGTATTAACATCTGTTTCTGATGCTGAAATGTCGGCAATACAAAATAAAGTGTCTGGTAAAGATGCAAGTAGTATTGCCGATGTTTTTTTAGGCATGTTTCCTCCCAATATTGTTAGTGCCGCAGCCGATGGTAAAATGTTAGGTTTAATCGTATTTAGTTTGTTATTTGGTTTTTTCATTACACGTATAGATGAAGCTTATGCATCCGCCCAGTTTAATTTTTGGCAAGGGCTTTATTTGGTTATGCTCAAGATTACTGACTTAATTATTAAGTTTGCTCCAATTGGTGTATTTGGTTTGGTTGGCAAAGTCATCGCGGGAATGGATGCAGAAAACTTAGATGAGATGCTTAACGCATTATTCTGGTTTACCTTTTCTGTCATTGGTGCTTTGGCAATTCATCTCTTTATCGTTATGCCATTATTATTAAAATATGTTGCCCGTGTTAGCCCAATAAAACATTTTCAAGCCATGCTGCCTGCTTTGTTAACAGCGTTTACAACGGCTTCCTCTTCTGCAACATTACCTCTAACAATGGAGTGTGTTGAGAAAAATGCAGGGGTATCCAATAAAACAGCAAGTTTTGTTTTACCATTGGGGGCGACCATTAATATGGATGGTACGGCCTTGTATGAGTGTATAGCGGCCATGTTTATTGCTCAAACGTTCGGTTTAGAACTGAGTTTTGTTACTCAATTTACTATTGTATTAGTGGCTTTATTAACCTCGATAGGGGTAGCCGGTATTCCTTCAGCAAGCTTAGTGGCTATTACTATCATATTAAGCACTATAGGATTACCAATTGAAGCCGTTGGTCTGATCTTGGCGGTTGATCGTATCTTAGATATGTTTAGAACAGCTGTGAATGTGTTCAGTGATTCGTGTGGTGCGGTAATTATTGGACGATTAGAAGGTGAAGAAAATATATTACGCGCTTAAGCAAGAATTAGTACTTAAGCGCGCAAACCAGTTGTTGCGTTTAGTCTTTTGAGGTCAGTGGCCCCATACCTACTGTACTATAGCCAGAATCCACATACATTATTTCACCCGTTATTCCAGCAGATAAATCTGAACTTAAAAATGCAGCGGCATTACCAACCTGATCAATTGTTACATTTCGACGAAGTGGCGCTGTATTTTCAACTTCGGTTAGCATCTTACGGAAATCACTAATTCCAGCAGCTGCCAGTGTTTTAATTGGTCCGGCTGAAATAGCATTAACCCGAATACCATCAGGTCCAAGGCATGAGGCCATATAACGAACATTGGCCTCCAAACTCGCTTTTGCTAAGCCCATAATGTTGTAATTAGGCATTGCGCGCATTGCACCTAGATAGCTTAGGGTAATTAAGGAAGCATCACGACCTTCCATCATATTACGTCCAGCTTTAGCTAGGGCTGCAAAGCTGTAAGAGCTGATTTCATGCGATAATCTGAAGCCATCACGGGTAACATTGTCTAAATAGTCACCCTCTAGCTCTTCTTTGGGGGCAAATGCAACAGAATGGATAATAATGTCTAATCCATCCCAATAATTATCTAAATGATCAAAGACCTTTTCAATTTGCTCATCGCTACTTACATCACAAGGGACAATAACTTCAGAGCCAAGCTCTGCCGCCATTTTCATAACGCGACCTTCAAGCTTCTCGTTTTGATAAGTGAACGCAAGTTCAGCGCCTTCACGGTGTAGGGCTTTAGCAATACCCCATGCAATAGAGCGATTACTGGCTAAGCCGACTATGAGAGCGCGTTTACCGTCTAAGAAACCCATATTATTATCCTTGATTCTTTATTTTTTGTTGGTTCTGATTTAGTGTAAGATATTATTTAGTTGTTGAGCGAAACTTTAATCCTATGGTGCGAATGAATCAATAGAAATTCACCACTTTAAGTCTAAAAACAGCATCATAGCGCATAACAAATGTTGCTAAAAGGGGATAATTTGTCTTTACGTAAACACTACTTTAAATTACTTGAAAGACAGTTTGCTCGAGCGGGTTTTATCGTTCTATTGTTTTGTAGTTTACAAGCTTGCACCGATACATCCCTAAATAACCCTTATTCGGATGAAGATGTTACGAAGAATTATTTATATTCATCCTTTCAGGAAAGACCAAAACACCTAGATCCCATCAAGTCATATAGTGCCAATGAATATGCTTTTATTGGTCAAATTTATGAGCCACCGCTGCAATATCACTATTTGAAAAGACCGTATGAGTTAACTCCATTAACGGCAACTAAAATGCCTGAAGTAGTTTATTTGGATGCCAAAGGTAAAAAGTTAAATAAACAGACGCCGGTAAAAGATATCGCATTTAGCCAAATTAATATATCGATTCAACCGGGTATCTTATATCAACCACATCCGGGATTTGCGAAAGATAATAATGACAAACTCTTGTATTTAGGGCTGAATGAAAATGACCTTGAAAATGTTTCTACTTTGGATGATTTTGAAAAAACAGCAAGCCGTGAATTGACAGCGGAGGATTACGTTTATCAAATAAAGCGTTTAGTGCACCCAAAGCTTAACTCACCCATTTCAGGTTTAATGCAGAAGTACATTGTTGGGCTAACTGAATTTGGTGAAGTTTTAAAGAGCAATTATAAACAACAGTTACTTAATGATTCCAAGAATACTTATTTAGACCTAAAGCGGTTTGATTTTGATGGGGTAAAGGTTATTGATCGCTATACTTATCAAATTAAAATTAAAGGTGTTTATCCTCAATTTATGTACTGGCTTGCAATGCCATTTTTTGGGCCAATACCGCATGAAGTTGATAAATTTTACTCGCAACCTGGAATGAAAGAACACAATATTTCTTTTGATTGGTATCCAGTGGGTACGGGTGCTTTTATGCTAACAGTTAATAATCCAAATTTGGCAATGGTACTTGAAAAAAATCCTAATTTTAGAGGTATGCCTTATCCATCCGAAGGTGAACCCGGCGATCGAGAAAAAGGTCTATTAGATGATGCGGGAAAACAGATGCCTTTCATTGACAAGGCAATTTATTCATTAGAAAAGGAAAGTATTCCACGATGGAGTAAGTTTTTACAAGGGTACTATGATGCCTCAGGTATTGGCTCAGATAGTTTTGATCAAGCTGTTCAATTTAATGTAACGGGAAATGCGGCATTAACACCGGATATGGAAGAAAAAGGGATTAAGTTAGTAACAGCAACTAATTCATCGACATCCTATATAGGTTTTAATATGCTCGATCCTATCGTTGGGGGAAAGAGTCAACGTGCACGTTATCTAAGACAAGCAATTTCTATTGCTTTTGATTATGAAGAATACATTTCTATATTTATTAACGGGAGGGGCATTCCTGCGCATGGTGCGATACCTCCTGGTATATTTGGTTATCAGCAAGGAAAAGACGGAATAAATGAAACCGTTTATCGTTGGAAAAATAATGAACCTGTAAGACGAAAAATTGATGAAGCAAAAGCGTTGTTAGCAAAAGCAGGTTACAAAAATGGTATTGATAAAAAAACAAATAAACGATTACTGTTGTACTTTGATGTCACGGGAGGAGGTGCAGAAGATAAATCATTTTTTGATTTTTTAAGAAAGCAATTTACTAAGTTAAATATCTCATTAATTGTGCGCAACACTGACTATAATCGTTTTCAAGGGAAAATGCGTAAAGGTAATGCGCAAATCTTTATGTGGGGTTGGAATGCGGATTACCCTGATCCCGAAAATTTTTTGTTTTTGTTGTATGGTCCAAATGGAAAAGCAAAATTCAGAGGTGAAAACGCTGCTAATTATTCTAATAAAGAATACGATAGATTATTTGAAAAAATGGAATCCATGTCAAATACGAAAGAGCGTTTGCATGTTATCGAAAAAATGTTAACGATATTAAAAAAAGATTCTCCTTGGTTATGGGGTTTTCATCCACAAGATTTTTCACTTTTTCATAATTGGTACTTTAATGCTAAACCTAATCTAATGTCGCACAACACTTTAATGTATAAACGTGTGGATGCAGAGAAAAGAGCGGAGTTGAGGGCTAAATGGAATCAAGCCATCATTTGGCCAATCGTTGTATTTTTTATTTTAGGTGTTCTCATTTTGTATCCTGCCTGGAAAATGTACTCAACAAAAGAAAGATTTGCACATAAACCTGAAGGAAGTGCTTAAAATGTTTGCATATATCAGTAGACGAATCTTATATGCTATACCAATACTTATCGGAGTGAACTTGTTGACCTTTGCACTCTATTTTTTGGTGAATAGTCCTGATGACATGGCTAGAATGCATTTAGGTACAAAACATGTTACTCAGCAAGGTGTGGATAAATGGAAAAGTGAGCGGGGTTACGATAAGCCTTTATTTTACAACGAAGAGAAATCGGGGTTAGATAAAGTTAGGGAAACCATTTTTTTTGAAAAATCGATAAAGTTATTTATATTTGACTTTGGTAATGCAGACAACAATCGAAATATTGGTTTTGATATATCACAGCGAATGTGGCCGAGTTTAGCCTATGCTGTTCCCGTTTTTATTGTTGGCATGTTGGTTTATATTAGTTTTGCATTGTTGCTGGTATTTTTTAGAGCAACTTATGTTGACTTATGGGGTGTGGTTGTTTGTGTGGTGATGATGTCTATATCAACCATTATTTATATCATCGCTGGTCAGTATTTGATCGGTAAAATATTATTATTAGTGCCTGTCTCCGGCTATGAACCGGGATTTTCTGCTATTAAGTTTTTGATACTACCCGTGATCATTGGAATTATTAGTGGATTGGGTTCGAGTGCTAGATGGTATAGGACAATATTTCTTGAGGAAATTAATCGTGACTATGTTCGCACTGCACGAGCAAAGGGTCTGTCAGAGTTAAGGGTTTTATTTGCCCATGTATTAAAGAATGCAATGATACCGATATTAACAGGTGCAGTGGTTTCAATTCCTTTTTTGTTTATGGGTAGTTTATTAATGGAATCATTCTTTGGCGTGCCAGGCCTCGGTAGTTATACCATTGATGCTATTCATAGTCAGGACTTCGCGATTGTACGAGCGATGGTCTTTTTAGGCTCAGTATTATATATATTAGGATTGGTCTTGACGGATATTTCTTATACCTTAGTGGATCCAAGGGTTAGGTTAAATTAATGTTTTCTGAATTCTTAAATAGTTTTAAAGAGGCGTACTGGCAAAAAGTAGCTTTAATAATTATAAGCTTGATAGCCGCTTATGGTTTTTATCCTTTTGTTTTTAATCTGAAAGCAGAATATTTAAATACAGACTTATTAATCTTCTTTCTAGTTTTAAGTTTTATCGTATTTATTGCGTATATCAGAAACAATCCGCATTTATCTCTACCTTGGAAGCAAGTTTTCAACAACAAAATAGCAATGGGCAGTGCCGTTGTATTGTGCTTTTTTATTTTGGTTGGTTTGCTAGATTCAATACACTTTCGTACAGAACAAAATCTGAACCCAGCTAACAATGTCAAAAGTTACTCACCAAATTTATACAGTTTACTTGATGTGAGTTTGAGTTATATAAGTGATAAAACCGAAAAGACCTACTCGGCGCCACTATCGGTTTATTCGTATGCCAAAGAAAATTTTACAAATGAAAACGGTGTTAAGTATAGAGCTTACCCTCGTTTAAAGTATGGGGGGGCACATATAAAAGATAATGATGTTGGAAAAAACCATTTAAAAGACATACTGTATAAATCCTTTGTTGGTGTTTTTATTGGCTTAGCTCTTACCTTTATTTTGTTTATCCTAGCGTTTGCTCTTATCAATATTAAAACAAAGCAACCCATTCGAATAATAGTCCGTCAGATATTTTATGGCGAAACAGAGTTACCGTGGTTAGTTATGCTTGTTGCAACTGGATTAATTATTGTAATGAGCGCATGGTTTTTATATATGAGTCATTATTATCATGTAATGGGAACCGATAAAGTAGGGCAGGATGTTTTATATTTAACGCTAAAAAGTATTCGTACAGGCTTGGTTATAGGAACATTAACGACTCTAATCATGCTTCCTTTTGCAATCATTCTTGGCGTGTTAGCTGGGTTTTATCGAGGGATTGTAGATGACATTATTCAGTATATATATACAACACTAAGCTCTATTCCTAGTATCTTGTTAATAGTCGCCGTTATGCTTGCGATTAACGTTTATATTGAAAATCATGCTGAATTGTTTGAAACAGCAATACAGCGTGCAGACATTAAATTGTTAGCTCTGTGTGCGGTATTGGGTATAACAAGTTGGACAGGACTTTGTCGATTGTTAAGAGGTGAGGTCTTTAAGTTACGAGAACTGGAATATATTCAGGCGGCTAAGTCATTAGGTGTGCCCAATCTTAAAATTATAGTAAATCATATTGTTCCAAATGTAATGCATATTGTACTTATTGTTGTGGTATTGGATTTTAGTGGTCTTGTCTTAGCAGAGGCTATCCTTGCATATATAGGTGTTGGAGTTGATCCTTCGACAATAAGTTGGGGGAATATGATAAACAGTGCACGTTTAGAATTGGCACGAGAACCCGCTGTATGGTGGTCTTTACTGTCAGCATTTAGTTTTATGTTTGCCTTAGTCTTGGCAGCCAATTTGTTTTCTGATGCTGTTCGTGATGCCTTTGATCCTCGTATGCAGGGGATTAAATAATGTCTGATACATTGCTAGCGGTAAATAATTTAAAAACATATTTTGGTGATTTATCAAAAAAACCAATACGTGCAGTGGATGGAGTGAGCTTTTCAATTAAAGCTGGTGAAACTTTCGCTTTATTAGGCGAGTCTGGATGTGGTAAATCAATGACCGCGTTGTCAATCATGCAGCTTGTACCTTCTCCTGCGGGTAAGATTGTAGCAGGTCAAGTTGAATTTTCGGGGCAGGATTTATTGAGAAAATCAGAATTAGAAATGCGGTCTGTTAGAGGTAATCGCATCGCAATGATTTTCCAAGAACCCATGACATCACTTAATCCAGTACTTACCGTTCAACAACAAATTCAGGAAGTGCTTTATTTTCACCGAAACATTAAAGGCAGCAATGCTGAGCAAGAGGTTATACGGTTATTAGATGCAGTCGGTATACCCGTACCAGAACAACGCGCAAAAGATTATCCGCATCAGCTTTCTGGAGGGATGAAACAGCGTGTAATGATTGCTATGGCTTTAGCCTCTGAACCTGATTTGTTAATTGCAGATGAGCCAACTACAGCTCTGGATGTAACAATTCAAGCGCAAGTGATGACCTTGTTGCGAGAAATACAGAAGAAAACGGGCATGGCAATTTTATTAATTACCCATGACCTTGGTATTGTCTCTGATTTTGTTGACCATATTGCGGTTATGTACGCAGGTGAAATAGTTGAGTTATCAACTCGAGAGGCATTTTTTTCAAAACCTCTACATCCTTACTCAAAAAAACTATTTGACTCATTGCCTACAAAATCAAAACGAAATCAATCGTTAGATGTTATCTCTGGAATCGTTCCACCCTTAACCACTAATTTTAGCGGATGCCGTTTCTATGAGCGCTGTCCTTACTCTATTCCTGAATGTAATGTCGAGGAAATACAATTATCGACGATCGATAGTCATCAAGTACGCTGTTTAAAATATCATAAAAATGATCACCTGTTTTCTGAGAATGATATTGTCTCAGAACATACTACATACGAAAAAATCACAAGTGAAAGTTCTGTTTATCAGGTAAGTGATTTAAAAGTTCATTTTCCGATACATAAAGGCTTATTTCGTAAAATTGATAGCTATGTGTATGCGGTTGACGGTGTTTCCTTAACGCTTAAAAAAGGTCAAACACTCGCGTTAGTAGGTGAATCTGGTTGCGGTAAAACAACCGTTGGTAAAGCCATGTTACATTTGAATGATATTACCGAAGGCTCATTATCCCTTAATGGCACGACTGTAGATAAACCTAAAAGTGAATTATTAAAAAAACTTAGAAAACAAATTCAAATTATTTTTCAAGATCCATACTCATCAATGAATCCGCGTAAACGTGTACACGAAATTATTGAAGAAGGCATGTTGGCACTTCGTCCAGAGTTAAATAGTAATGGTAGACTTCAAGAAATTAAAGCTTTGTTAAGTCAAGTGGGTCTTCCTGAAAATGCGATTAATCGCTACCCAAATGAATTTTCAGGTGGCCAACGTCAACGAATTTGCATCGCGCGAGCTTTAGCTGTTAAACCACAAATTTTAGTTTGTGATGAGCCAACGAGTGCGCTTGATGTATCCGTTCAGGCTCAGATGTTAAATTTGTTTAAGCAGTTACAACAGGAGTTTGGCTTAAGCTATCTATTTATAACCCATAATCTATCGGTTGTAGAATACCTAGCCGATGAAATTGCAGTAATGTATCTAGGGCGTATCGTTGAACAGGGGAATGTTGACGATATTATGCAGAATCCCCAACATCCTTATACAAAAGCATTATTATCTGCTATCCCAAGTGTCGATAAAGATTCGAAAAGAGAGTTAATTTTATTGGAGGGTGAGCTTCCATCTCCAATTACACCACCAACAGGATGTCACTTTAGTCCACGTTGTCCTAATCAAATGAGTATTTGTATCGAGAAATATCCAGACAATCATTCAATTACTGCTTCACATACGGTAAGGTGTTTTTTATATTATGATGCTTAGCTAATAATTATAAAGTTGTTTAAAGTACTTTCGGAATATACTTAGTACTCATATTCTAATAAATATGAACAGAAGTTTATGCACTTATTATTTATAAAAAAGAGTACTTAAGCCTATAATACTAATTATTGTTAATGCTCCACCTACAAGATGTTTGAATAACTTGTCATGTTCTAGAATGTAATCATGTGCCTTTAAACCAATGATGTGTCCAATAGCGGAAATAGGGATAAGCATTAAAGCACTAAAAAAGTGAAGATCGACGTTTACAATTACAAACGTCAACATTTTTAAAATTACAAGTGTAAACCATAATGCAAATAACGTATTTCTTAGTTGATGTTGACTAACATGTCGCATAAATACTGTGACCATTAAAGGTGCACCCGTTAAAGAAGTGCCTGCAACGTATCCTCCTACTATCAATAATAATTTGTCAACCCAATTCTTGTTACTATGTATGCTTCTATTGAGTAACCACATCAATGCGTAAAAAAGGGTAATGGTATAGATGAAAATAACAAGCCAGGTATTTGGTAGAGTAAGTAAACCAAATACACCGACAAGGGCGGCTGGTACTATAAATAAAGATGATTGAAGAAGAAACTTCCAATCAATATCTTTTAGTCTCGTTCTTAGTGTAATACTTGAGAAGAAAAGAAGTTGCAATCCAATAATGGGTAACCAGAATATCGGTTCGTCATACACAAACAACATTAATGGTAAACCAAGTGCGCCACCACCAAACCCTAAACCACTTCGGACAAAACCGGTCCATATAAATATAATACCAATAATTATGAGTTCAATGAGTCTAAAATCTAAAATAGAGTTCATCGAAATACGGACTAAGATATTTTATTTAATGAGTTTTTTTATAAAATTTAAGTAAGTTGGTGCATCCCAAGCTCGGCCACCAAGAGCCTGATATTGCACTTGTCCTGCAGGATCTACAAGATATGTAGCCGGTAAGCCACGAGGCTTCCATTTTTCCGTTACTTGTCCATCTCTATCCATTAAACCACGTATGTTCGGCGCATAGATACCTAAGAAATTGAAAACAGTATCTTCATCCTCAGCTGTGTTAATAAGGGAGATTTTTAATCCTTGTGTTTTTAATTTGTCCCACATTTTTTGAATAGCTGGCATTTCTTTGCGACAAGGGCCACACCAGCTTGCCCAAAAATGTACAAAGACCCAATGACCTTTTGTTTCATTAAGGTTAAATTTAAGTCCATCAATATCTGTTAGAATTATTGGAGGTGCTTGATAGGCATCAAGTTGTAATATACCTGTTGGTGGTTCAGGTAACTTTGAGTTTGCTGCCGTGAATGATGATAGGCTGAATAACAGTAAACAGGAAAATAGGTATTTTAGTACTAACGTTTGCATTGAATGTTCTCAATTTTAATGGTTATCAATTTCCCTGATTTATCTTTCTTAGTTTTAAATGCTGCTTTTAGTGTAAACTTATTTATTGAATAGGGGAGGATAATATTTCCACCTTCATGTTCATTACTTCTAAAATCTAATTTTTCAGGTAACAATGTCCAACGAAATGTGGATTGATGTGCGAGTGGAATTTTCATCTTTTCCCATTTATTTGTCCAATAAGAGCGATTCAGATTTTTAATTTCACCATTATTATTGGTGAATTTCCAAGTAGATAAATCATGCCAAAGAATATCGCTTGTTTTATTGTGAATGCCTACAGTAAAAAAACAGGGTTGAATTAAGGCATTGATCATTTTTTTGGAAAATCCTCGACCTTCATAGAATGCCGCCATTTGTTGAGGGCTTCTTGGGGTAACTCTTACACTAATTTCTTTATTTGTAAATTGATAACGTTTTTTAGATTCCGCAAGCACGTTTGTACTTATAAGCAAACAGCTAATTGAAAGTGTTATGGTTGTTAACAGGAAAAAATTAGTTTTAATTGTCATTATTTTATAATCCAACTAATGCATAAAGGTAATGATTAATAGTCTGAATAATCGGCATAATAATTTTCCACAAGACACCGGTTAACATTAAAAATAGAAGAATAACGATGCCGAAACGTTCTAGTTTACTTAGAAGTGTGGCTAAATGTGGTGGTAGCAAACTGACAGCAATACGACCTCCATCTGTTGGGGGAATGGGTATAAGGTTAAATACCATGAGTAAAATATTTATAAAAATTCCGACCGCTGCCATATTAACGAGTGGAACTGAAAAATCTGTTGATAGTTGAAGTGCAATTGCTGTAACGACAACCCAAAATAAAGCCATCCCTAGGTTCGCTGCGGGTCCCGCAATTGCAACCAAGGCAGTATCGCGTTTGGGATGGCTTAAATTACGCCAATCTATGGGGACAGGTTTTGCCCAACCGAAGACAAATCCTACTGTCATGTAGAGTACCAATGGTACGAGGATGGTTCCGACTGGGTCGATGTGTTTGGCAGGATTCAGGCTTAGACGGCCTAGCATCATTGCTGTCCGATCACCGAGCTTATATGCAGCCCAACCATGAGCGACTTCATGTAATACAATGGCAAATAGAACAGGAATAACAGATATAAGAAATATTTGAGTACCACTTAAATTGGAATCGATCATTTTAGTATCATATCAGTTATTTAATTAGAAACTAATCGTTGAGTTAATGCATGAATGAAAAATGTATTTATCGAGAAATAATTAGTACACTGATAATTATAGTATTTAAAATCAATAGGTTAAATAAGGATAATTAATGTCAGCAAAGTTACGTGTAGTTCTCAATGGGAGTGAAGTACATGAATACGAGAAAAACACTCGGTATCCAGGTAAGCAGCGAGAGTTCCTCGATAATATGGATTTAGATATGGATGATGGCATTGAGATTGATAGTGAAATTATTGACTCACCCGATAAATTGCAACGAGCGCAATATGTAGCTATGAGTCTTCTATACGGAATAGAGACTCGGAAGGAAGGGCTTGTATCGGCTGCATGTGCATATTTGGTGACGAGATTACCCGATTTGCTACAAATTCGTGCTGTTGAGGAGGGTGAGGAGGTTACTATGGATCTTATTTTTGAGGAAGAGAATTAGTATTTGATAATATTAGATTAAAATTTGATTTTTTCATCGAAATTGATTCTAATTAGGTTATTGCAAAATATTAAGCATTTACTGATGAAATAAATAACATTTCTTGTGGTTGCTTAAATATTAACTGCATTAATTTATAAATTTGAGGATATTTTTTATGGCAACAGGAACAGTAAAGTGGTTTAACGAATCTAAAGGTTTTGGTTTCATTACTCCGTCAGATGGTAGTGCAGACGTATTTGTACATTTTTCAGCAATTGCAGCAGAAGGATTTCGCACATTAGCGGAAGGTGCAGCAGTAAATTATGACGTGGAAGATGGTCAAAAAGGTCCACAAGCTTCTAATGTTACAATGGCAAGCTAAGACTTTACATTTTTAAATTAGAAGCCTCACAAAAATGTGGGGCTTTTTTTATGGTGTAGATAATTTCTCAAAATTAATGATTATTGATGACCGCCGTTTAGATGATGTAATACTGAGTCTAGAATCTCATTTTCATCATTGTAATTAATAGGTATAAAATAATTATCTTCTTTCGTTTCTAATATCAAACTAGGAAATCCCTGCGCACCTAATTTCTGCGATAAATTTATTTCTTTATTAAGTTCCATATTAATTTCTGAAGACAGAATTAATTTTTCAAATTCATTAACGTCGAGATCAAGTTTTTGTGCCAATTCAACCAATACATTGGTATTAGATGGGTTTTGGGCATGTAAGTAATAAGCATGTTGTATGCTTTCTATCATTTTGTCGTGTAAGTCCATATTTAATTTTCTTGCGGCAATAACGGCTCTGCAAGCAGGGTAGGTTGAACGTTTAGGTTTATTATCACTCCAAAAATCAAAGTTAAACTTTGTATTTGGTATTTCTGATCGGATGGCTACCCATGTTTGTTTAATGCTTTTTTGCATTGTTAGAGGCATTAAGTCATCACAATCTATTGCGAGTCCACCTAGTAAATATTGAATAGTAATATTGCTGGGCAGTTTGTTCTTTAGTTTCTGCCAAGTTGGTTGAAATCCCCAACACCAGCTACACATAGGATCATGTATGTAATATAAAGTAGGCATGCAGTAATTAATGGATGCCGAATAGATTAGCTTTTATCAATCTTGAATTTCCAAGCAATAGCTCAATGCTATAATCACCATTTGTTATTCTAGTTTCTGGTAATTGTATTGTGAAAAAGTGTGTTCCAGCCTTACCTTCAATAACTAAAGATTTTTCTATTATTAATTTAGCTGGATCCCCATTGTAAACATTGGCAGAAAGTAGAGTGTTTTCTTGAGTGAAATTATTATATTGGAATCCAATATACAATAGCTGTCCAATTTTTATTTTTCGTAGGGATGTTTGATCTATATTATTAAAAGGTGAAATGCTTATTTTTATTTTTGGAACAATAGGTAATACCGCATTCATTTCTTTTTGTAAATTGCTCTTTAATTTTCTGATTGTTGAGCTATTAGGAAAAAAGTCTTGTGCGTTATTTAATGCCTCTCGTGCTTCGTGAAATCTGTTCTGAGAAATAGAGAATTTTATCTTTTTGGTTATTTGGTTATGTATGCGTTTGAGTCCATCTTTTGCAACTGTATTACTAGGCTCTCTCTTTAAGACGCTACTGTATAAGCTGTAAGCGTTCGTTCCTTGAGGTGTGATTGCTTTACCCTCTGATAAAAGCTTCGCTGCATTTTGTAATAAAGATTTTAAATCATTTGTATTGTTTATTAATGATTTTAATCTGTTCTGTAGTCGTAATAACTCAGGGTCATTAAATATTGCTTGTAATCCGGCATTAACGGAGTTTAGTGCTTTGAAGTATTGTTTGTTATTAAGTTCTAATTTAGCATTAGACGTAAAGTGTGTAGCAATTTTCTTTAATCCATTTAATGCTTCTTTGTTTAAAGGATCAGTACCTAACACTAACTTAAGTTGCTCTAATGCATTTGCACCTGCAGGTGAATTTAATGCGTTTACCGCAAAATATACACGCGATTTCTGTAGGTATGGTTCATTATTTCTATCTAAATCAAGTTTGGCTTTTACGGCTAAAAATTCATCGCTATATTGGATATCTGGATATAGAGTAATTATTGTTTTTATTGTCTTTGATGCTGAAATGAAATCTTTCGCATGAGTTAATACCGTAACTCTATTGAGATACCAGTTCTTTAATAGTTCAATGTTGGTCAGCAGTTCTGTATTTTCAGGTGTTGATTCTAATTTTTTAGAATATCTTTTAGCAAGAATTTTTGCGTTTGATGGAACTTTATCAATCGAATTAAATAATTGAATGTTTTTTTCAGACTCCATTTCGGTTTTTGATTTTGGTTTTATTACTGGCTTTGTATTTTCTATAATAATTGTATTTGGATTTATAGGTAAGTATTTTTTGTATTCTTGTGGTAAATATTTTTCAGCAATTGGCGCGCCTTTTAAGAACCAAAACTTTTCTAAATCTTCTCTTTTGTAATATCCTATAGCGGTTCCAATAATTAAGAGAATAAGTAGAATGTTTTTTTTTCGATTTTTTAGCTTTTTAAAGTCTGCTGACTTGGTGATAAAAGTTTGCTTGTCGGGTTTGATGTAATTATGATTTCGGACCTCTCTTTTAACCGGTTTTCTTTGAGGTTTATCTTGAAGCGAGTCCATCATTGTTTCTGCATTATGATCTTGACCTGATTTTTTAAGTTTCTTGACAGCAGAGTCGATTTGATCAAGTTGTGCATCACTAATACTATTGAGAGCATCATATAGTTCAGATGCATGTTGGTAACGATGTTCTGGTTTTTTAGACATGCACACATTTATTATCGGTTGAAAGACTTCAAGTCCCTTGGGTAATTGAGGAATGGGATCAGATAAATGTTTTATGCAAATTGAAACCAATGATGGTCCATCATATGGAACGTAACCCGCTAAGGCCTGGAAAAGAACAACCCCTAAACTATATATGTCGGTACGGTGATCAATTTCGAGCCCTTTAGTTTGTTCTGGACTCATAAAATAGGGCGTACCTAAAATTTTTCCTGTTTCGGTTAATCCTTTGGATACATCTGTTGCTTTTGCAATACCAAAGTCGGTTAATATTGCTCGACCGTCTTGGTGTAATAAAATATTTTCAGGTTTTATATCTCGGTGTACAAATCCTTTCTTACTTGCAAAGTCGAGCGCTTGAGCAATTTGTTTGATAACCGCTATTTTTTGTTTTCGCGTTAAAAGATCCCGTGCTTCATTAAAGCTTTTACCTTTAATGTATTCCATCGACATATAATGGATATCATTATGAATGCCTGCGTCAAAAATAGTGATGATGTTAGGGTGGGCTAAGTGACTTGCTATTCGAGCCTCGCGTAGAAAGCGTTCAGAGAACGTTTCATCTGTGTGGTCAGGCGATAGCACTTTTAAGGCAACTTCACGTTCAATGCTTTTTTGAACGGCAAGATAGACCATTGCCATTCCACCACGTCCAAGCAAGTCTTTAATTTCGTATCCTGGAATACTTATTACTGACGCGACCTTACTTGCAGTTGTTTGTTTATTCTTTGCTGGCATGTTGTTCAGTTTGATTAGTGTAGTGAGCGATTCATTCCTTAATATAGCGGCATTTACCAGAAGAAGTAGAGTAGTTTATTCTTCAAAAAAATCAATAAGTTACAATGGCTTGCCATATTTTAAAGACTACCATTATATTGGGATAGTAGTCTGCATAAAATTAACCCATATAAATCATAATTTTCTTAACTTTTTAGGCTTTAAAGCTGTTGTTATTTCAATTTGTGCTTTTTAGAATTTTCTCGACAGCGATTAAATCTTCAGGGGTATCCACGCCTTTTGATTCTGCTGTATTAGAGACAGAGACAATTATTTTCATCCCATTCGATAGTATACGTAACTGCTCGAGCGATTCAGCCTGTTCTAGAGCACTTGGTTTCAAGGTCGCAAACCTTTTCAACGTTTGTACTCGGTACGCATATAGACCGATGTGAGCATAAATGGGTATCTCAGGAAGAGATACACTCGGATTTGTTAATATATCCGACGTGTAGTTATTTCGAACCCATGGAATGGGTGCGCGACTGAAATATAGTGCAAAATTGTTATTATCTAGCACAACTTTAACATTATTTGGATCAACAACATGGCTCATATTTTGAAATGGCATTGCAAGTGTAGACATATCTGCACTGTCATTGTTTGCAAGAATGTCTACCAGAGTGTGTATGTTCTCTGCTTGAACCAAAGGTTCGTCACCCTGTAAATTAACCACGATCGTTGAAGGCTCCCAGTTCTGTAGACATGCCACCTCATGTATACGGTCAGTACCAGAATGGTGATTACTATGAGTCATCACTGCTTTTCCGCCGAAGTTATTTACAGTATCAAATATATCCTTATTGTCAGTTGCAACGATTATTTGTTCTGCATGCGTCTTAGATGCGGCGTTATAGACGTGTTCAATAAGTGTAATGCCATTTAGTTTTTTTAATGGCTTACCGGGGAGGCGTGTTGATGCGAATCTAGCAGGAATAACTATGTTAAAAGGTGTCATTGACTAATTATGCATGTTTTCTCTTTTTATTTCAAAAGTCGTTTATCGTTTATAACAAATTATTTGTTGACTGCATCGCATATACATTTGCATCTGTAATGATATCCAGATTTATTTTTAATGATTTTAAGTTGGATGGAATCTCATTGGTATCATTGAGTAAAGCAAGTTCGTAGTAATCTTGGTAGGGGCCAGATTGAGATAAGAGCGCATTTTTTATGTTGTCGTGAATGTAGATTTCACTCAGTATTTCTGAAAAGGGCATGTTTAATAAAGTATCGAGATAAGAAAATATTCCCAATATAAATAGGTCATTTGAAATCTTTTTATCCGTCTTATTTGCTATGTATTCTAAAAAGAAACCACGTGTTAATGCGGTTGTAAATAATGAATTAAGTGACTCATCGTTACAGTTATTATCATTGGTAAATAAAAATAAAGATAACCAACGGTATAATGGTTTTATACCAATGAGTTTGATGGCGTCTTGAATGTTATTTATTTCGCTATCGCGCCTTAACCCTGCAGAATTAAGATAACGTAATAATTTGTAACTTAATGAGACATCCTGTGTAATTTGCTTTTCTATAGAGTCATTAGGCTTATCAGCCATAATATCATTTAATATCGTAATAATAGACATTTTGTTAGACGGTATTGCTTGTTTTTCGATGTACTCAGGTTTCGCGAAAAAATATCCTTGAAATAACTCAAAACCTAACTCTTTACAAAATATAAATTCTTCTCTAGTTTCAACTCTCTCAGCTAACAATTTTAAGTTATGCTGTTTGCCAAGTTTTGAGTAATCTATTAACTGTTTTTTTGTATAATCGGTAATATCAATTTTCATAATATCAACGAGTTTAAATAATTGTTGAGTACTTTCATTATCTATAAAATCATCGATGGCGAGAGAGTATCCCGAATTTACAAGAGTTTGTAATTGTTTGAATAGCTCTTTATCAACAATAACATCTTCAAGAATTTCTAAAACAACACGATCCTTGGGTAATATATTAATAATGTCATTTTGTATAAAATATTTGTCAAAATTTATGAAGGCTTTTTTATTACCAATTACTTTACTAAGGCCTATATTGTTAAATAAATTCATAATCACATCAGCTGTTGCAGCAGTACCATCGATTACATTCGCTTCAGTCGCATTTATTTGTCTAAATAGCATTTCGTAGGCAATGATACTTTCACTTAAGTTAAGAATCGGTTGGCGAGCGAGACAAACTTTAGTTTCCGAAGTGCTCTGAGTAGTTGTTTCCGTCATACCTGACTATATCGGCTAAGTTACTGTTTTCTTTAGATATATTAAGGTTTAACTTAACCTTATGATAAATCTATTGTTTATATATGAATAAACAAATAAAATTAATGACTAATGAGTCAGTAACTGATTTGGCTAGATAATATAATGCATAAGTGGAAAAGACGTAAAGATAAGCGCCCATTAGAAATAATGCAGGCTGCAGTGGATCTATTTGTATCTAAAGGTTTCGCATCAACAAAAATAGATGATATAGCGAAACAAGCGGGTGTATCGAAAGGAACTGTTTATTTATATTATTCAAGCAAAGAAAGTTTATTTAAAGCGATGGTACATGAATTGATGGTACCTAAAATCAATGAAGTTGAACGTTATATTCTATCGTATGATGGCAAGCAACAAGAGTTACTTAAGATCGTTATTTTACAATGGTGGCAGACAGTGAAATCGTCTGGTATTACGGGTATTCCGAAATTGATTATATCAGAAGCAGATAAATTTCCTGAGTTAACAAAATTTTATGTGAAAGAAGTGATTCACCGGATTCAGACAATTTTGGTTAATATTATTCATTCAGGAATTGATAAACAAGAGTTTAGAAAAGTTAATCCATTACTTACTTCGAGAGTCATAATGTCTTCGCTTGTTTATTTTTCGATGTGGGACACATCTTTAAAAAAATATGATCAAAGTGGGTTGGAAGTAGAAGACCTAATTGATGAACAAATTGAGATGATATTTTACGGAATAATAAAATAGAGATAGTTATAATGTTTAAAGATTTAAAATATTTACTTTACACAGCTGTATTCCTTATAACGTTTACTGTTTTTGCCGCTGATAGGGCGGTAGCTGAATCAGAATATAATTTAGAGCGCTTTGTTCAAGAAAGTCTCAGAGTCTATCCAGCACTTAAAATTGCAAATTTAAATCTAAATCGGCTTGAACTTGAATTGGGGAAAGCGGCAAGTCAACTCGGTTGGGTTTTAACAGGGCAAGGCGGGTTTTCGAGAAACTCATCAAGTTTTGGGATTCAATCTGATGTTGTTGATTTTGGTGTTGGCCTAGAAAAATTACTGGAATCCGGACATACTTTATCATTGAATGGACGCTACGAACATGTTGATAGTGATGCTGTCTTGTTTAGTTTGTCGCCAAACCCAGCGGATACGACTAATCTTTCGATTAATTATCGAATGCCTTTATTGGAGGGTGTAGATAATTTGAAATATTCTTTTTCAATTGATCAAGCAGAAATAAATAAAAAAATTGCTGAATTGAAAGTGCAGGAAGTACGAGAATCCTTTATTTTAAAATTAACGGATATATTTTATTCAATATCAATATTAGATGCGCGATATAAAACAGCAATGAAATCACTTGAAAGAACGAAAAAACTGCGCCTTTATATTAAAAATAATATTGACTTGGGTTTATTGGAAAAAGGAGAGATATTACAGATAAACTCGCAAATATATACGCTTAAACTTGAATTACAAAAGATATCAGATTTAAAGGAACAACAAACAATCGCTATAAATCGTTTTCTTAAAAGGCCTTTCTTAAGTGATTTTGAGACAGTTCATTCCCCAAACATTAACAATGCTGAGTTTAGTCGATTTAAGATTATTGAAAATGTAAAAAAACATAGTGTGGAATTGAAAGAGAATAATTTACAACTTGAATTACTGGATTCAGCTCTGGCATTGAGTCGCGATCGGGAGAAATCAAAATTAGACGTTGTTATGTCTGTTGGCGTTCAAAATCGTTCAGGTACAAGTTCAACTGGGGAAATAGATGATACTGATACAACAGGAATGGTTAGGCTTGAGTATCGTGCTGCTCTTGATAAAAGAACTTTTAATTCGGAAAGATTACAAATACAAATTGATCGTGAAAAAAACAAAGAGGAAAGTGTTTCATTAATTGATGATGTCGAGTACGAAACTAATATTATAATAAATAGAATTATCAAGTCTAAAAATATTGTAAATCTATCCCAGGCTAAAAATATAAATGAAACAAATAAATACAAAGATATTCTTAAGCGTTATAAGAGTGGAAGAGCGACAACTAACACAGTTATACAATTTGATAATGAAAGAATTAGAGCAGAACTTGATTATGATACTGAGCGGTACGAGCTTGAAAAATTAATTGAAACATTAAATATTAAGCAAGGCTTGTACTTTAATGATCAAGCATTATCATTAAATTAAAGAATTTAAAATGAAAAATATATTGGCATTTTTTGTAGGTCGAGCATTAGTTGTTAATCTAATCTCTATTTTTATTATACTGCTTGGCCTTTATGCCATGTATACAATTAACCGTGAAGCGTTTCCAAATGTTAATTTGGATAACATTGCAATAGGTTTCTCATATCCTGGTGCTTCACCTGATGAAATTGAACAGCTTATTATTACTCCTATTGAACAAGAACTAAAATCATTAGATGGGATTAATAAAATGACATCGGTTGCCTTTCCTTCGAATGGCAATATAAATTTGGAAGTTGAAGCTGATTCTATCAATCGCTCTAGGATGGTTAGTGATGTACAACTCGCAATTGATCAAGCTAAATTACCCATAGACCTGCCTTTTGATCCAGTGGTAACTGAAATTGATGGTCGAATTTTTCCTATAATACAGTTAGCCGTAGCCGCTCCTATTAGTAAATTAGAATTAAAACGCCTTGGCGATAAAATACAAGACGATCTTCTGCAAATTGATGGTGTTGCTAAAGTTAGAGTGCAGGGCGATAGAAAAGCGGAATTAAGCATTATTGTTGACCCTGAAAAATTACACCAGCATCGTATTTCTATTACAGACATTGAAAATTTATTGAAAACATGGAATGTAAATTCACCTGGTGGTGAAATAGATACCCGTGATGGTCAGAAAACTTTACGTATTGTGGGGCAATTTAAAAATACTCAAGATGCCGAAAATCTCATTATACGGGCTAATGAATATGGTAGTGGTATTCGGTTGGGTGATGTCGCAGAAGTAAAAGAATCACTAGAAAAGGCATCGCTGTACTATGAAGTTAATGCTAAGCCGGCGCTAGCTATGCTGGTGATGAAAAAAGTAGATGCAGATATTATAAAAACAGTAAAACGTGTAAAGACATATTTGGCAACTGTTCCGGGAAAATATGGTGCAGATATTAAAGTTAGCACTTTCCGTGATTTTTCTCGTAATACGAAATTAAGATTAAGTGTATTATCGACCAATGCTACGGTTGGTTTATTGCTCGTATTTATTTGTCTGGTAGCCTTTCTTCGGCCTTCTGTTGCTTTAACAACAACGTTGGGTTTGCCAATAGTCTTTTTTATTGGTTTATTTACGTTAAATATTATGGGTATTACTTTAAACCTGGTTTCAATGCTAGGTTTTATAATGGTACTAGGCATGTTAGTTGATGATGCCATAATTGTAGGCGAAAATATAACTTATCATATGGAACAAAATGTTCCAACATTAAATGCTGCGGTAATAGGTTCGTACGAATTGCTGGGTCCTGTTATTACAACCGTTCTAACGACAATCGCTGCATTTATTCCTATGTTATTTATGTCTGGTGTATTAGGAAAGTTCATTGTTGCCATACCTATCGTTGTTATTACATTACTTATTTTTTCTTTATTAGAATCCTTTTTAATTTTACCCAGTCATGTTGTGCATTTCGCTCGCCCTAATATCAAGTTTAAAGAAAGACGCTGGTTAATTAGAATGGAAAATATTTATGGGCGTGTTTTAGATAAATCTATTACTTATCGTAAAACGACAGTATTTATTTCACTATTTATTTTGTCAGGGGTCGTTTTCTTTGCTGGTTCGACGATGAAATTTGAATTATTTCCTGAGGAGGGTATAGAGGAGTTTTTTGTACAAGTTTCAGCTCAACCAGGAACAAATTTGGAGCAGATGAAAGATAAGCTGAATTCATTGAGTACCGAAATTAAAAACAATATTGACGATAAAAATATGGATATGATTTTGGTTACCACGGGAAAAACTTCTACAGATCAAGGCGATCCTTTAGCTCAAAATGGTGCTCGATTTGGCCAATTACATGTTGTGTATATCGCGAGTATATTAAGACCTAATCATAATGCTGCTGATGAAATGTTGTCTGTAATGAATGTTTTAACAAAAAAATATCCTGATTTAAATATATCATTACAGAAAAAGAAACCAGGCCCCCCCTCCGGTCGAGCGCTTCAGGTTGAAATTACTGGTAGCGATCGTGATTCAATTGTTGAGGTTGCCGTGCGACTTAAAGACTATGTAAAAAATATTAAAGGTGTCTTAACAGTTGAAAGCGATTTACAGCCTGGTGATAAAGAATTGCGGATAATCTTAGATAGGAAGAAATCAATATATGCCGGGGTTGATTTACTTACTGTGTCTAAACATATAAGAGCCATTGGTAGTGGTTTACGAGTGTCAACGATACGAAGAGGTACTGAAGAAGTTGATGTGACAATACGACTACCTAATTCAGAAGAAAAAAATATGCAATATTTACGGTCAATTGAAATCCCTAATAATCGCGGTGGATTAATTCCTCTTGGGAAAATATCTGAAATTGTTGAGCAACCCTCATTATCAACAATTCGCCATTCAGAAGGTTCTCAAGTTGTACGCGTTGTTGCGAATATTGATACATCGATTATTAAAAGTTTAGAGCTTAATAGTGTAGTCAAAAATAATGCAAAGCTATGGCTAGGTGAGAGTCGTGATGATGTTTCAATTAACTACGGCGGTGAACAAGAAAAAAATGCTGAATCTATTCGTGATTTAGTTATTGCATTTGGTTTTGCTCTTATTGGTATATTTTTTATTCTCGCTATTCAATTTAATAATGTCGGGTATCCTTTAGCGGTTATGATCGCAATACCTTTTGGTGCTGTTGGTATTATCGTTAGTTTTTATTTACACGATCTGTTTTGGAAGCCGATGCCTTTGTCGTTTTTTGCAATAATGGGAATGGTGGCGCTAACAGGGGTTGTTGTTAATAGCTCAATGATACTATTGGTTTTTGTTCAGCGAGCGCTAGAGAATGGTAGTAGTGTGAAGACAGCTATTGTGCAAGCTGGACGACGTCGATTACGCGCTGTTATTTTAACAGCTTCCACTACCGTGGTTGGTTTATTACCAACGGCCTATGGATGGGGAGGTATGGATCCCTTTGTCTCACCCATGGCACTTTCACTTTCTTGGGGATTAATTTTTGCAACATTTGTTACACTTATTACACTCCCAGCTATTATGGCTATCGTTTTGAAGATTGATGATAAGTAAATGTATAGATGCCAAATTTATAGTAATAGATAACGGCTATATAAAAATAAATTCTATTTGATTGTCGGCTAGTTCAATTATGTCATTTGCTTTTAGTTCAATGGCTTCTGTTGGAATATCTTTGCCATTAACCATTGCTATATTATATGAATCATCATTTTTTATAGCCGATATGGTGTAGTTTGACGTATTCCTTGCAATGATAGCCATTTTGGAACCATTAAAACCAAGCGTATTGAATGGTTTACGTAACTCTAAAACCTTATCTTTAAGCGGCCCAGTTAAAACTCTTACAGCACCTAATTTTGCTCCAGTATTATCAGATGTTGGTTTTTGTTTTGTATCGATAATTTTTGTGTCTTCAATTTCAGCACGCAAGAACATGGTAGGCTCATAGTCTTCCTCCTCATGAGAGAAAAATGTAAATTGATAATTACCCACCTGTATAACGTCACTGTGGTGCAGTTGAGATTTTGCAACTCGTGCTCCATTTAATAATGTTCCATTAGTACTTCCAAGATCATCAATAAAAATATTTTCACTGACTTTTGTGATAAGAGTGTGTCGTCCACTAATAGTAAGGTCGTTTAATTGGATATCATTACCATGTTTTCTACCAATACTAATACTTTCTTTGTCGATGCTGTATTCACGAATAACGGCACCATCTAATGTTAAAATTAATTTGGGCATACTTATTTACCTTGGTATTATTGCTCTTCAACTTATTGAGTCTGTTGATGTCACACTGTTTTCAATTTTTTCAACTTCAACTTCATCACGTACTAATGCGAAGTCTTCTTTGTATCTAGATTTAAGGAAAGCTTCTTCACCTGTTATTTTTTTAGATTCAACTAACCGCTTTAGTGCCGTATCCATTAACTGCATACCTTGCATCGCGCCACCTTGTATTATATTTTCAATTTGTTCGGTTTTACCTTCGCGAATGACATTAGATATTGCGGCATTATTTATCATAATTTCTATAGCTGCGATACGACTTCTATTATCAGCCGTTCGAACAAGTTGCTGTGATAATACGCCACACAATGAAGTTGATAACATTGTACGGACATATGGCTCTTCACCGGGAGGAAAAGCATTAATTATTCGTTCTATAGAACTCGATGCGCTTGAAGTATGTAGTGTCGCCATGACTAATATACCCATTTCCGCAGCAGTTAATGCTAGATGAATCGTTTCTAAGTCTCGCATTTCACCTACGAGGATAACATCAGGATCTTCACGTAATGCTGAATGTAGTGCCGATGCAAAATTCCGAGTGTGGCTGCCTAGTTCTCGCTGGCTAATTAAACAATCTTTATTTTTGTGTAAAAACTCAACTGGATCTTCGATTGTAATAATATGACCTTTACGGTGCGTGTTAATAAAATCAATCATTGCGGAAAGGGTGGTTGATTTACCTGAACCTGTTGGACCAGTGACTAAAATAAGCCCTTTACGTTGTCGTGCAAGATTTTTTAATATCGGTGGTAAACCTAATTGCTGAAGTGTTTGGATATCGGTTGGAATGACACGAAAAACAATACCTGTTCCTCCCAAGTGTTCAAATGCATTAACACGAAATCGCGATAAATTTGGTATGTCATACGAGAAATCGATGACTTGATTAGACTCATATTCTTCCTGTTGCTCTTCAGACATTATTTCAAATAATAATTCTTTTGTTTCTTTTGAACTTAGCTCTCGATATTTTACGGTATGTGTTTCACCTTGCAGGCGAAGGCGTGGCGGATTACCTGCAATAATATGTAGGTCAGATCCTTTCTGTTTTACGACTAGCTCTAAAAATGCATCAACACGATTCATTGAATAAATACTCTTAGCTTATCGCAAGGTTAACTTGAGGAAGTAGGTCAGGATCAGTGACATAACGTTGGAACAATTTTTTGTCTGTTGCATGAACGTAGGCATCATCAGGATCAATTTCTTTTGCTTTTACTGCATCGAGTAATGCTTGATCCATTAATTGCATACCTTGCTCTCTTCCGGTTTGTAAAATTGCGGGGATTTGGAAAACTTTTCGATTTAGGATGAGATTTGATAATGCCGGAGTATTAAACATAATTTCTAGAATGGCCTGTCTGTTTCGCCCATCAGCTGAACGCAATAACTTCTGGCTGACAACGCCAAGTAGGTGTTGTGCTAAAAAACTTGCAGTTAGTGATTTTTGTTCGGTTGGCATTGCATCGATGATTCTATCTAATGTTTTTACAGCAGAAGTGGTATGTAGTGTACCTAAAACAAGATGTCCTGTTTCTGCCGCGGTCATTGCCATTGAGATTGTTTCTGGATCACGCAGCTCGCCGACTAAAATAACATCTGGATCTTCTCGTAAAGCCGCGTGTAAACCATTAGCAAATGTATCTACATGGGAACCAACATTACGTTGAATAACGAGAGCTTTATCACTTTTATGAACATACTCGATAGGATCTTCTAATGTAATAATATTTAAACGACGATTATGGTTAATCCAATCAATCATAGTTGCTAATGTAGTTGATTTCCCTGTACCAGTTGCACCTGTGACAAGTACAAGACCTTGGTTATGTAATAGGAACTTAGTTAATACTGATGGTAAGCCAAGTTCTTGAAACGTTGGTATACGCGGGGCAATAATTCTAAAGGCCGCACCTATACCTGTAATTTTTCGGTATAAGTTAACGCGAAAACGCCCGACTTCTTCATGTTCGTAAGAGAAATCAACGTCATGCCCCGTGTTAAATAAAATGCGTTGTTCTTCATTCAAAATTTCATTAACGAGTGATTCTAATTCGTCGTTAGTTAAGTCTCGGTATTTAATAGGTGACAGTTCACCATGCATTCTAAGTAATGGTGGCAAGCCGACAGATAAATGGATGTCGGAGCAACCTTGCTCGCGGCCTAATTTTAAGAATGCATTAATTCTAGACATTAGTTTATTACAACCGATTGTAATTCTTGTTTAAGCTCAAGAATAGTTTGATAACGTTTTAGTGGATCAACGTGCATTGCTTTCATGATGATGTCATTTAGCTGTTGAGACATGGTAGTATCTTTCTTCATCGCTGGTACAGGTTTACCTTCTACATGTAAAAAGAGTGTTGCCATATGGTCTTCACCTTTGTAAGGAGCTTTGCCTGTAAAGGCTTCATACATCAAGATACCTAGGCTATAAATATCGGTTCGGCTATCAATTGTACGGCCACGTACTTGCTCAGGAGCCATGTAAGTTGGAGTACCAACAAGGATACCACTCTTTGTAATACGTGAATCAGCTGAACTGGCAGCAGCAGCAAGACCAAAATCGACCACTTTAACAATTTGAGAATCATTAACTAAAATGTTTGCAGGTTTTATATCTCGATGTACCACATCAACGCTATGAGCAGCATTGATAGCACTACAAATATCAATAAAAATTTTAATACCATGTTTTTTATCTAAGTGTTTTGTACTCTTTAATTCAAATGAAAAAGAATGGCTATCAAAATATTCCATTGATATGGCATAGGATTTCCCAAAAGTTATAAAATCGTAAAGCCGTATTACATTTTCATGAGTGATTCTACGTGCATACCTGAGTTCATGAATAAATCGTTGTATAACGGTGTCATCTGAAGCCATTTGTGGGTTTAAAAATTTAAGAACAATCTCTTCGGAAACCATTTGGTCTTCAACTAAAACGACAACACCAAATGCACCCTTGCCAATTTTACGGATTATTCTATAACGATCATCTAACATTTGACCTGGTAATAGCTCATTAGGATCGATAACTGAGCGCATTGGGCTTGAATTATTTCCGGTGGATGGTGACGATGGTATCGATGGAGTGGAGGGTGTTGATGGTATAGAAGGATTAATATTGGCAACAGTGGCAGCTAAATCTATATTTTCAGTATTAGGTATTGATGAAGTGCTTGGATTCAGTGCGCCGAGAGACGTTGGTGCTTCACTAGGTGATGACGAAGATGTTCCCATTTTTGTTTTCATTGCTTGAATCGCATTAACTGCAGCCGATTGTATCTTGTGATTCGGATCTTGCATAATTTTTGTTATTGCATCTTCAACATCTTCAGCATGCGTTTGGTCAGTTAACTCAGCAAGTGCATGCATGATGTCGTGCTTAACGGTATCGTCACATTGTTGTAGTTTGTTTATTAGTGGTTTGATAGCACGCGTATCTTTTAGTTGTGTAAGAGCTTTAATGGCAACTTGTGTTGATTCAGTCTTGTGATCGAGAAGTTTAAGTAATGGTTCAACTGCACGTTTATCATTCATGCTTGCAAGTGCATCAGCTGCACGTTCGCGTACCCACCAATCTTCATCTTCTAATGCGTCAACAAGATGTTTAAATGCTCGATCGTCATTAACTGAATTTAAAATTTCTACAGCAGTTCGACGTAAGAATTCATCTTTATCTTTTATTAAGTGGAGAACCGCTTCAACGACCTTTGGTCCACCAATACTGCCAAGTGCATCTGCAGCCCGAACTTTAATCCACCAGTCTTTATCGCGTAGGGCATTAAGTAAGTCTTTTATAGCATTAACGTTACCAACTTCGTTTAATACCTCAACGGCAGCACGACGTACATATTCAGATTCATCTTGTAATATATCAATTAAATATTTAACGATATTTCCATCGTTAAGTTTAATGAGTGTATCAATTGCCTTACTTTGTACTGTTAGATCGGGATCTTTTAATAAATTACATATTGGTTTTGAGTTAACAGGGATTTCCATTTTACCAATGCTATCGAGTGCACTCTGACGTACTTTTTTGTTCGGGTCTGCAATAATTTTTAAGAGTGTATCACGAACTTCTGGCATGCTAAATTTGCCTAATGTAATTGCAACATAGGTTCGAATAGTTGGATCTTTACTGTTACTGTAACGAATTAAATCAGGAACAATGGTTTCATCTGCAATTTCGTTTAATACCCGAAAGATAAGTTGATGTATACTTTTGTCAACTTGCCCAAGTATTCCAATAAGTGTTTTCGCACTTAAACGTTTCTTTTGAGCGATAAGTATTTGTACTAAAACATTTTTAGGAATATTGGGGTCATTAAATAAATCAAATAAACGATTTGGGTCGTATGATTCGGATGTACCTAAAATACGCATGACACTTGAAATAACTCGTTTATCGTCATCCGCTAAGCCATTCACAAAGTCAGGCAAAGTTGAATTACTTAACATAGTCGCTAGCAGTGTTTCGATAGGGGAGTGTGGTTCAGTTTCTGCTAGCGCTGCTATTAATTTAGGAATTGAAGATGGGCCTATTTTTTTTAAACGCGTAATAGCCTCTTTCATCTCAGTGGAAGCTGGATTGGATGAAAGAATAATCGAAATTGCTTTATTCGCTTTGTAACTGTGTAGCAAACTCATGTTGTTAACTTTT
>Ga0316205_10001167_pt1 | contig 36017 bp, 24 predicted proteins | sample 3monthpyrite_MG_FD_204941 | JGI IMG/M metagenome (GOLD analysis project Ga0316205, IMG submission 204941) | Microbial mat bacterial communities from mineral coupon in-situ incubated in ocean water Damariscotta River, Maine, United States -... | ecosystem: Environmental > Aquatic > Marine >...
CTCTAGAAAGTTGTGTTGAACCTTTTGAAACAGGTACAGAGAATTTCGAGGATATATTGGTTGTAGAGGCAACGATTACCAATGAGTTTAAATACCAAGAAATTAATTTAAGTAGAACCTATCGTTTAGAAGATGATAAGAAGCCTTATGAAATCAATGCACAGGTTGCTGTGGTAGATGATGCTCAGAACACCTATCATTTTCAAGAGATAGATTCTGGGACATATAGATCGACAATTAAATTTGCTGTGTTGCCTGCTAGAAAATATGAATTGGCAATTACAACGTCAAATGGTAAAAAATATGGTTCAACTCCAAAAGAATTAACAAGTACATCTGCTGCATTTCAACTCTCTGTAATAAAAGAAACCAATGCATTAGGTATTGAAGGCATCTCTATTTATGCAAATAGTTTTGATCCGACCAACACTTCTAAATATTACAGATATACCTACGAAGAAACGTATAAGATAATTGCTCCATATTGGTCTCCATTAGATGCCTTTGGAGTGAGTTATCTTCCAACAGTGCCAAATCCACCTCCTTATCACGAGGTGTACACCTTACCAAGAACTCAAGAAGAACGTGTTTGTTATGGTACCGTTAATTCAAATACTATTTTACAAACAGATACTAATTTGTTAGCAGAAGATAGGGTTGATAAATTTCTTGTATTGTTTTTGCCAAAGGATGCATTTAAAATAACTCATAGATATAGTGTTGTTGTAAATCAGTTGGTAGAATCTCCAGAAGTATATTCGTATTATAAAACATTGGATAAGTTTTCTGGATCAGAGAATGTATTTTCTCAAAAGCAGCAGGGGTTTATTCCTGGCAACTTATATGTTGTTGATGATCCTGATAAAAAAGTGTTGGGGTACTTTGAAGTTTCCTCAGCGACATCAGAAAGAATTTTTTTTAATTTTGAAGATTATTTCCCGAACCAAGACAAACCATCATATATTACAGAATGTAATATTTTAGCTCCAGATTTGGATGATCTTTCTCAGTTTGGAAGCCCAGATTTTTCGCCATTAATTAAATTACTTTTTTTCGATAATTTTAAATTTGTAGATTTTAATGATCCTAAAAATAATCCAAACAATCCCTATTTTATTGTCAGAAGAGAATGTGGAGATTGTACAGCTTTAGGCGCTAACATAAAACCTGCTTTTTGGGTAGATTAATAAAACTATTATATATGAAAAAATTTATTATTACATTTCTGTTGATTTTAATTGGCAACCAAACGGTTGTTTTTAGTCAAGAATCAACCCCGATTTATTACCAAAAGGTACTAAAAGAAAGGATTTTTGTGCATTACAATACCTCTTTTGCATTATCAGGAGAAAGTTTATTGTACAAAGTGTATTGTATTAGAGACAGAACCAATCAATTAAGCACTTTAAGTAAAGTAGCGTATATCGAATTGATAGACGCAAGAGGAAAGAGAGTGTTTAAAAATAAGTTAAGATTAGACAACGGTGTGAGCAACGGTTCTTTTAATATTCCAAATACGACGGCTTCAGGAAATTATAAACTTATTGCGTATACAGAATGGATGAGAAATGAAGGAACCGATTATTTCTTTAAAGGAACTATTTCTATTATCAATACCATCCAAAAAAATCAAGGGTTTAATGTGAAATCAACTGTAAAAAGCAAAATGCCAATAGTTGCTAGTTCTCAGGCTAATTCAACCCTAAATGATATAAAAGAGGTCAAAGATCAATTCAAACTTGTTTTAAAACAACAGGAGTATGCAAAAAGACAAAAAGTACAATTGAATGTTGAAGGACTTGACAAATCTGCGCTTTTAGGAAATTATTCTGTATCTGTTCGGAAAGTAAACACCTTTAAAAAAGGTGTAAAACCGACCTCAAAAACATATGTTTTTAATTATCCAAATAATACTATTGCCCCAAAATCAAAAGCCCATTTTCTTCCAGAATTTAAAGGAGATTTGTTAAAAGGGATTGTGCTACATAAAGAAACAGGAATTCCTGTTTCGAATGTTAGAATAGCGCTTTCTGTACCCAATAAAAAGTTTAAATTTAGATTTGCAACCACAGATAAAAAAGGAGTGTTCGAGTTTATGTTTAAAACAGCACATGAAGATTCTGAAGCAGTAGTTCAAATATTAGATGTAAAAAAGGAAATGTATAAACTAGTTATGGTTGATCAAGAATCGTTAAAATATGAAGGATTAACGTTTAATGAAATTGAAATAACACCAAAAGGAAAAGAAGAATTGTTAGCGTATAATATTCAAAACCAAATAGAAAAATCGTATGCTACGTCAAAACAAAAGACAAAACTTAAAACTCTCACCGATGATTTGTTTAATAAAAGCTCAACTTACCTTTTAGATGATTACAATCGGTTTGCTACTGTTAAAGAAACGGTTATAGAAATTGTAAAAAGTGTGCGAATTATTAATAGGAATGGTAAATATAAGTTTTTTGTTAGAAACAGTGATAGATTTGACGAAGTTAAAGAACTTCCTTTGGTTATTATGGATGGTGTTTTTATTCAAAATCATGATGAAATTATGGACTTTAATGCAAGTAAAGTCAAATCAATAAGCGTTGTTAGAGAAAAGTACGTATATGAATCGTATATTTTTCAAGGAATTATTTTCATTGAAACATTTAAAGGAGATTATAAAAATGATGAAATATCTGATTATATGAAAAACGTACAATTCGATGTGCCTTCCAACAATAATGGTTTTTATAAACAGCAGTATTTAGATGCTTCTTTTGATAGAATTCCAGACTATAGAAGGCAGTTGGCGTGGTTGCCAATGTTAAACCTTCAAGCTGAAGAAAACAAGGTTGATTTTTACACTTCTGACATTGTTGGAGACTTTGAAATTTCTTTAGAAGGGTTTACTCAAAAAGGAATACCGGTTTCTTTGAAAGAATTTTTTAGTGTGAAGTGATTTCTCTACTTTAGAGAAAAATTTAAGCATGACACTTTCCAAGAAAGCTGGACTATTTTTAGGGCCATTATTCTTTTTTATCATAATTAACTTACCTGTAATTTTTATCTCAGAAAGAGGTGATGCCGTTATTGCTGTTGCTTTGTGGATGGTGATTTGGTGGGTTACAGAAGCAGTGAATATTGCCGTTACAGCTTTATTGCCATTAATTTTATTTCCACTTTTAAAAGTGATGGACATTAGTGATGTTGGCGCCAATTATGGAAGTCCGATTATATTCTTATTCTTTGGAGGATTTGTATTGGCATTAGCACTAGAAAAAGTAAACCTTCATAAAAGAATCGCTTTAAATATTGTTAAATTAACAGGAACAACGCCTAATAAAGTAGTGTTAGGTTTTATGATTGCTACAGCATTTATGAGTATGTGGATTAGCAATACTGCAAGTACAGTGGTCATGTTGCCCATAGCAATATCAGTAATTAAATTATTGATTGATGATGAAGATGGATTTACAAAAGGAGATAAGAATTTTGCTTTGAGTATTATGTTAGGAATCGCCTTTTCTGCAAATGCAGGAGGCATCGCAACAGTTATTGGCACACCGCCTAATTCTGTATTGATTGGCCTGCTAGAAAATCAATATCAAATAGAAATCTCTTTTTTAAAATGGATGAGTTTTGGATTGCCATTTTCTGTTATTATGGTTGGTTTAAGCTATTTGGTTTTAGTAAAGTGGATGTTTCCTTGTAATAATATAATATTTACATCATCCACAAATTTAATTGCAAATGAAGTTCAGAAATTAGGAAAAATAACAAAAGAAGAAAAAAGAGTACTTACTATTTTTGGGATTACCGTTTTTCTTTGGATTACAAGAACGATTATCAATAAGGTTTTTCCGGGATTAAAATTATCAGACACAATTATTAGTTTAATGGCTGCAGTTGCCCTGTTTGCAATTCCGATGCATCTTAAAAAAGGGACTTTTATTTTAAAATGGGGTGATACTGAAAAGTTAGCCTGGGGGATTTTAATTCTCTTTGGTGGTGGACTTGCTTTGGCAAAAGGAATGGCTACAAGTGGCTTGGTAGATCTAATTACCGAAACCATTGCTTCTGGTAATTTTAATGTTATTTTAACTGTTTCTCTACTCATTATTTTAATGTTATTTATGACAGAATTAATGAGTAATGTTGCGTTAGTTTCTGTGTTGGCACCAGTTGTAGCAGGAATTGCAGTAGGGTTAAATATTCCAATATTAAATGTGTTAATTCCAGTTACAATGGCTTCTAGTTGTGCGTTTATGTTGCCAATGGCAACACCTCCAAATGCCATTGTTTTTGCAAGTGGTTATGTAAAAGTAAGTCAAATGGCGCGTGTAGGAATCATTTTAAATAGTATGTCGGTAGTGTTATTAATATTGTATTATTTATTTGTTATTCCTTATTTTGTTTAAGGGGCATACTTCTGTACCTTTATAAAATAAAAGGAAGAAATCAACTATAAAACCTTGATTATGAAACATATTTTATTTTTAATAGCTGTTCTTTTTTCTACGGTTTTTTTTGGACAGAATACATATCAATTTGGAATTACAGATGGCAATGATTTTTATTCTACGTCAAAATGTTTGACACCAAAAATAGCGTATGGAAGGTTACATTTTGAGCTTGTAACCGGATCCATTGAAAACATTGAAAGCACCACTTTATCTGTTCAGTTAGAGAGTAGTAAATCTTATAAATTTTCTAGTTATGAGAGTTTTCAACATTTAGATTTTTTAAACTGGTTAAAAGAGTATAAAGCGTTTAAAGATTTTGACAAAATTTATTTCAACCTAGTCATTACCTTAAAAAATGGCATTAAAAAGGAACAAACTTTAATTGTTTGTTTAGAGGAAATTATTACGAGATCCGTTACTACAGAAAACACGAAAAAAAAGAAGTTCATCGAAATTCCAATCTCTTTTGCTACAGATAGAAAAGAAGTAAAAACAAAAGAAGTAAATAATCGTTTTGGAGGAAATCGAGGTGAATTAAAATACGGAACTTGTGTAGTGAGCGTTCCTTACAATCATCAGCTTGGAGAAATTGAAAGACCTTCATACTGGAAATTAGAATTTAGCGAAGACGTCGAAAAACACGTAGTATTACAATCATTAAAATTACAAGATAAAGAAACCTATTTTCAAAAAATGGCAAAGCGAATTGCTAAAAACGGAAAAAGCACTTTTTTGTTTGTACATGGCTATAACGTTTCATTTGCAGATGCAGCCAGAAGAACCGCTCAAATTACATTTGATTTAAAATTTGATGGCGAAGCCGTCTTTTATAGTTGGCCATCACAAGCATCTACAGCAGGTTATACAATTGATGAGGCCAACATAGAATGGGCACAGCACAACATGAAAAATTACTTAAAAGATTACTTGACAAAATCTGGCGCAACAGACGTTTATTTAGTTGCACATAGCATGGGAAATAGAGGATTGACAAAAGCATTGATAGAATTAATAACAGAAAATCCACCATTAAAAAATAAAATTACTGAAATTATTTTAGCAGCTCCAGATATTGATGCAGATGTTTTTAAACGAGATATTGCACCAAAAATGGTTAAAAAAATTCAAAAACCAATTACACTGTATGTATCTTCGGATGATTTGGCGTTAGTGGCTTCTAGAAAAGTACATGGCAATAAAAGAGCCGGAGATGCCGGAGAAGGTGTTGTGATTGTAAGAGGAGTAGAAACGATTGATGCTTCTGGTGTAGATACTAGTTTTTTAAGTCATTCATATTTTGCAACAACGAGTACAATTATTGCTGATATTTTAGACTTGATGAAATCAGGAAAACGTGCTGCAGACAGAGAAACACTAGAGAGAATTAGTAAAGAAAACGTTGAGTATTGGAAAGTGAAACAGAATAAAAATTAACACAACCAACGATCTCTAAATAAATTTCTACATTGAATTATTTCAAAGCATCAGATGGTTTAGGTACAAAATGTCCTTTCCCTCCTGCTCTGTCATCATCAAAGGTTGTTGGAACATCATCATTCAATGTACGTTCATGCCAAGTAACATGCTCTGTACCATCATCTTTTTTTACCATAGTAATACAATCTTCAACAGGACACACTAAAGAACATAAATTACAACCCACACAGTTTTCTTCAATTATACTTGGAATTCTATTAGTAACATCCTCAGGCAAAGCAATTGCTTGATGAGCTCCATCATCACAAGCAATATAACACAAATCACAGCCTATACATTTATCTGAATTAATTTCTGCAACGACTTTATGCTTTAAGTTTAAATGTTTCCATTCAGTTACGTTTGGCAAAGCCTTACCTGCAAAATCATAAATTGTTGTATAATTTTTTTCTTCCATAAACTGACGTAAGCCAGCTTCCATTTCTCGCACAATTCCAAAACCATAATGCATAACAGCTGTACAAACTTGTACAGAAGTTGCACCAAGTAATATAAACTCTACAACATCGCGCCATGTTTCAATACCTCCAATACCAGATAATGGTACTTTACTTATTTCTGGATGCTGTGCTAAATCTTTAAGCATATGCATAGCAATAGGCTTCACTGCAGGGCCGCAATAACCTCCATTACTTCCTTTACCATCTACAATTGGATAAGGCGCGTAAGAATCTAAATCAATTCCAACGATACTTTTAATGGTATTAATTAAGGAAATAGAATCAGTACCACCTTGAACAGCTGCTAGTCCAGGATCAGTAATATGTGAAATATTTGGCGACAGCTTTGTAATCACAGGAATATTTGCAGCTTCTTTTACCCATTCCACAATGGTTTTTAAAACCTCCGGCTCTTGACCAACTGCTGAACCCATTCCGCGTTCACACATACCGTGTGGACAACCAAAATTAAGCTCAATTCCATCAGCACCCGCATTCTCAACATCTTTGATGATTTGCTCCCATTCTGCTCTGCTTTCTACCATTAAGGAAGCAATCACAGCATGATCTGGAAAGTATTTCTTGACTTCTTCAATTTCTCGAAGGTTATCTGCTAAAGGTCTGTCTGTAATTAATTCAATATTATTGAAACCCATCATTTTGGTGTTTCTATAATTCACTGAACCATAACGGCTAGAGACATTAACAACAGGAACTCCAAGCGTTTTCCAAACTGCGCCGCCCCAACCAGCTTCAAAGGCTTTCATGATTTGATAACCTGAATTTGTTGGTGGTGCTGATGCTAACCAAAATGGGTTTGGTGCTTTTATTCCTCCGAAATTTATTGATAAGTCAATCATATTTTTTTGTTTTATTATGTCATTCCGCACTTGATGCGGAATCTATTTTATTACTACAATGATGAGGTCCTGAATCAAGTTCAGGATGACAAACATTTAACTGTTTTTCAACCAATTATGAATTCCTTGTGCTGCCATTTTACCGTCATAAGCTGCATTTACTACTTCTGCTCCACCGTTTATAGCATCACCTCCTGCAAAATACTTTGGATTGGACGTTTGAAATTCATCGTTGATTTTAATTCTTGTTTTATTATCGATATCTAAGTCATCAATCATATCATACAAATGACCTTGCTTCGCTTGACCTGTTGCTTTTATTACCATATCACACCTTACAACAAATGTATTATTCATATTGGCTTTTAATTTACCATCGACCATTTCGGTTTTTGCAAACTTGACACCTTCTACTTTACCGTTTCCAGTAATGACAATCGGAGTCACATTGAATAAACTATCTACTCCAGCGCTTATCGCTAAGTCATATTCAAATCCATAAGCTCCCATTTTCTGTTTAGAATTTCTATAAGCCAAAACTATTTTTCGAGCTCCCATTCTTGCTGCTTCTGATGCTGCATCCATAGCTGTGTTTCCACCGCCAAGAACGACAACTTTAGCTGGAACTTTAATTTCGTGTTGCTTCATGCGAAGTTCTTCAATAAACTCAACAGCACCAACAACACCGTCTTTATCCTCACCATCCATTCCTAAATGTCTAGTTGCTCCTAAACCAACTCCGACAAATATTGCATCGTAATCCTTTTCTAGAGCAGCTAATTCCTTTTTTGAATTAATGGCATTGTTATATTTAATATTGAAATTAAGTTGCTTTTGAAGGTATTCAACTTCTTTCAACACCTCTTCGTTTGTAATTTTATATGGCGCAATACCATAAACCGTTAATCCTGATGGCTTATCTTTTGATTCATATATATCTACATCATAACCCAGAATTCGTGCTTCACAAGCGCAAGCAATTCCTGCTGGACCTGCTCCAATGATTGCTATCTTTTTTCCGTTAGCCTCACCGACTTTAAAAATAATTTTTGCGGCATCAATCGTTTTATTAGTTGCATAATTTTGAAGTCTCCCAATTTGAATTGGTGGCACATCTTGATGATTATAAACACAAGCGCCTTCACACAATACACCAGTTGGACAAACAACACCACAGGCATTTCCGAGCCAATTAGAATCAAAAATTGTTTTGGATGCTCCTGTTATATTATCTGTATGAATCTGTTTGATAAATAAAGGAATATCAATACTCGTCGGACATGCTTGAATACATGGCGCATCATAACAGAACAAACATCGTGAAGCTTCATAATACGCTTCAGTATCGTTCATTAAAGGTTTTTTCTGCTTAAAATTCTTATCGAATTCAGCTTTTGTTTTTGGTCTTTTATATTCTGCCATATACTTTAATTATGTATTCAGAGTAATAATTTTGTTTAATTATGTTAATTACAAATCAGTAAGTCTTCCATAAGTCTCTGGTCTTCTATCTCTATAAAATTGCCATGTAGAACGTACTTCTTCGATTAAATCTAAATCAAATTCAGCTACTAATAATTCATCATCATCACGAGATGCTTCTGAAAAAATTTGTCCACGAGGATCTACAAAATAAGATTGTCCGTAGAACTTCCCTAGATTCCAAGGTTTCTCTTCGCCAACACGATTAATACAACCCATAAAATATCCATTAGCTGCTGCGTGAGCTGGCTGTTCTAATTTCCATAAGTATTCACTCAATCCAGCTACTGTTGCTGAAGGATTATAAACAATCTCAGCGCCATTTAAACCTAAAGCTCTTGCTCCATCCGGGAAATGTCTGTCATAACAAATGTAGACACCCACTTTTGCATATTTTGTTTGAAATACTGGATAACCCATATTTCCTGGTTTAAAGAAGAATTTCTCCCAGAATCCAGTTGTATGTGGAATATGATTTTTTCTATACTTCCCTAAATACGTTCCATCTGCATCAATCACAGCAGCTGTGTTGTATAAAACACCAGGCGACTCCTTTTCATAAATTGGGACGATAATCACCATATTATGTTTTTTGGCAAGAACTTGCATTTTTTCAGTAGTTGGACCTGGTACAGATTCGGCAGACTCATACCATTTTTTATCTTGTCCTGGACAGAAATAAGGTGTATTGAAAATTTCTTGCAAACACAATATTTGAACCCCTTGTCGTCCTGCTTCTTCTATATACGGAATATGTTTATCGTACATAGCATTCATAATTTCTTGAATCGTCCCTTCTCCTTCCGTCATTGGAAGACTCATTTGTATCAATCCTGATTTTACTTTTCTTGCCATGATTTATCTATTTATTTATTGATATGTAATCGTTTATATAACTGTTTTCGAGGTTTTTCCTCTTTTTATAAACTCTCCATGTCCTGCTTTTAAAAGACAGTCTTCATTTTCTATAGCGACTTGTCCTCTTAAAATTACAGTTTCGGTTTTTCCTGTGAGCTGACGTCCTTCATATCCTGAGTAATCACAATTCATATGATGTGTTTCTACAGAAATAGTATGTTCTTTTTTAGGATCGAATATCACGATATCTGCATCGCTTCCTATTGCTATTGTTCCTTTTCTAGGATACATTCCGAAGATTTTCGCAGCATTAGTAGAACTTACTTCTACATATTTAGTTAATGAAATCTTTCCTTTGTTTACTCCTTCTGAAAACAACAGTTCCATTCGATGTTCTACTGCTGGATGACCATTTGGGATTTTTGAAAAATCATCTTTCCCCATTTTCTTTTGTTCCCACATAAACGGACAATGATCTGTACCAACAACTTGAACAAGCCCTTGATTTATTCCAGACCATAATGCAACCTGATCTTTCTTTTCTCTAAGTGGTGGACTCATGACCCATTTCGCGCCTTCGAAATCATCTTCATATAAAGACGCATCCAAGACTAAATACTGTGTACAGGTTTCTACAAATATTTTTTGATTGCGTTGCGTTGCTTTTCGAACAGCATTTAAGGCTCCTTCACAAGTCATATGAACAATATAACCCGGACAATCGGTATAGTTTAACATATCTGCAAAACGTGCAGATGCTTCAGCTTCGGTTACTTCAGGCTGTGACAAGTAATGATATAAAGGCGACATGTTTCCTAATGCTTTGTTTTTTGCAATTAAAGAATCAATCATATCTCCGTTTGTTGCATGAACCGTAACTAAACCTCCAGACTTTTTGACAACCTTCATGAGCTGAACCATTTGTCCATCGTCAATCATTAAAGCACCTTTATAAGCCATAAACGTTTTGAATGATGAAATACCTTCTTCTTCAATCATTTGTATTACTTCTTTTGCCACATCGTCATTAAAATCGGTTACAGCCATGTGATACGAATAATCACCAATGGCTTTTTGTGATTTTTCTTGCCATGTTTTTAGTGCATTATGTAATGTATCTCCTTGAGTTTGTAATATAAAATCAATAACCATTGTTGTTCCTCCATGTAAAGCAGCTCTAGTACCAGTTTCGTAATCATCACTAGAATACGTTCCCATAAAAGGCATATCTAAATGCACATGAGGATCAATTCCGCCTGGAAACACTAATTTTCCTGTAGCATCAATTACTTTATCTGCTTGGTAATTCAAGTCTTTTCCAATAGCAACTATTTTTTCGCCTTTGGTATACACATCAGCGATATAGGTTTCTGATGCAGTAATAACTTGACCGTTTTTTATTAGTATAGACATTTTATTTATTTTTCTTCATTAGTAGAATATACAAAACAAACGAAATGATAAACCCTGTAAACCATGAAAGTGAATACAAGAAATTTAATGCAGGAACCCAATAGCCAATTAAAGCCAAAAAGACACCAGCAAATAAAGCAATCATTGCTACTTTATTAAATCCAGTTTTATTGTATGAATAGATTCCTTCTTCTTTGTACAATTCTGCCAAGGCAAGTTTCTTTTTCTGTATTACATAATAATCTGCTATTAAAATTCCGAGAACTGGACCTAAAAGTCCACTTACAAAAATTAAAAAACCAGAAATTTCGTTGAGTAACCACCAAGGCATAATTAGTATTCCAATGACTCCAGTAATAGTGCCTCCCATTTTAAAACTTATTTTTTTTGGCCATAGGTTTGAGAAAGCATTTGATGGGGCAATAACATTGGCAGCTATATTGGTACTTAATGTCGCAATCAGCATAAAAATTTGCGCAACAATTACTACTGCTGGGTTTTTAAATCTAGCAATTAAAGAAACCGGATCCCAAGGTGCATCATCAGCAATTAAAATGTCTTTAAAATTTATCACAGCTGCGCAGGTCACAAAAATTCCAACAAAAGAATACAACATCATCGTTGCTGGTAATCCTATAAATTGTCCAGAAATCTGGTCTTTTTGAGTTGCTGCATAACGTGTTATGTCTGCAATGCTAATAGACATGGTTGCCCAAAATCCTACCATTGCGGTTAGCCATAATAAATAGCTCCACAACTTACTTCCTGAATCTACATTTGCATTTATAACTTTCGCATAAACGATGCTTGATACCACATCATTATTTCTGAATTGCACTTGAACGTTTTTAGTATTTTTAATTTGAATTGGGCTCGCTGTAAAAGATGCCCAAGTTGTGCTTTCATCTGAAACAATATTATATTCTGAAGCTTTGAGTTTTCCTTCTTTACTTTTTAAAACATTCAAATTGAGATAAAAGGTGTCATCTTTTACTGTAATTGTAGCTGCTGTTTTTTCAAGTTGAACACTTTGATCTAGAACAATAGAAAATCCATCTGCTTTTGCATAACTCCAATAAATTAAAACGATACCCATAATAATTAATATTGGTGCGGAGTAGGTTTCTAGCCATTTTATGCTTTCGGTTCCTTTCCAAATAAAATACATATTGATAAACCAAAAGATTCCGAAACCAATAAATTTTCCAATTGACAAACCTAATTCTCCATCTGTTCCGGTAACAGCATTAAAAATGGCATAAATAGCCAAACCACCAATCCAAGTTTGTACGCCAAACCAACCACAGGCGATAATACCTCTAGTGACAGAAGCTAAATGCACACCTTTTGTCCCAAAAGCAGCACGGCCAATTACAGGAAACGGAATGCCGTATTTTACACCAGCATGACCGTTTAATACCATTGGAACTGTAATGATTAAATTGGCTAAGCCAATAATAATTAGAGCTTCACTCCAGTTTAACCCTGATTTAATCATATAAGAAGCCAATAGATAGGTTGGAATACAAACGGCCATTCCTACCCAAATAGCTGCTAAATGCCATTTATTCCAAGTTCTTTTATTTGCAGGGACAGGCGCTAAGCCTTCACTATATAAAGGTGAGTTAGAAATATCTTCTTGTAATACAACAATATCTTTGTTCATAGAATTCTTTTAATTACAATATTCATCAGCAATAGCTATTGCTTGTGAAATAATTTTTAGCCCTTTATCTACTTCCGCTTTACTTACGTTTAAAGGAGGCGCAATGAAAATAAAATTCCAACGAACAAACGTAAACATACCTAATTCTCTAATTTTGGATGCCATTCTTCCAGTAGCTTCCATTTCATGAGGTTTTGCATTCCACGGAACTGTTGGCTCTTTTGTTCCTCTATTCTTTACAAGCTCAATACAACCTAACAATCCAGTATTTCTAAAGTCACCAATAGATGGATGTTTTGCTTTTAATTTTTTAATTTCAGCTTCAATATACAATCCCATTTTTGCAGCACGTTCAATCAAATTTTCTTCTTCAACAATGGTTATGTTTTCTAAAGCAGCTGCACATGATACAGGATGTGCAGAGTAGGTGAGACCTAATAACATGGGTTTGTCATTAAAATAATCGGCAATGGTATCTGTAACTGCCATCGCTCCTAAAGGCAAATAACCAGAAGTTAACCCTTTTGCCATCACCATAATATCTGGTGTTACTTCGTGATGTTCTACAGCAAACATTTTTCCTGTACGACCAAAACCGCTCATGGTTTCATCATCAATAAATAATATTCCATGTTTTTTACAAAGTTCACTTACCTTCTTTAAATACATTGGTGGGTATTTGATGCAACCAGAAGAACCAGACTCACCTTCAAAAAGAATAGCCGCAATGCTTTCTGGGCCTTCAAATTGAACAACTCGATCTAAGTTGGCTAAAGATCGTTTTCCACATTCTGAAACGGATGAAGAACTCCAAGGGCAACGATACGCATATGGATTTTCTACGTGCACAACATTCGGCATTGCTTGGTTATCTACAGGAAACTTTCTAGGGTCTCCTCCAGCTGAAATAGCTCCATATGTAGCTCCATGATACGATCTGTAAAAGGTGATTATTTTATGCCTTCCAGTATATATTCGTGCAAGTTTGATGGCATTTTCAATAGCTTCAGCACCACCTAGCGTAAAAAAGGTTTTGGTTAAATTTCCCGGCATTATTTCAGAGAGTTTTTTTCCTAATTTCCCTCGTACATCTGTAGCCATTCCAGGATACACATAGCTCAATTCCTGCATTTGTTTTGCAACGGCATCAGTAATTCGCTGGTTCCCATGACCAATATTTACATTCATGAGTTGAGACGAAAAATCTAAGTATTTTTTCCCTTCTCTATCATAAATATAAGAACCTTTAGCATGTGATGCGTTTATTGGATTAAGACCACTTTGTTTTGCCCAAGAAAATAAAGTATAGTCTAAATTATCTTTTATAATTTGTTGGTTACTCATTTACTTTAAATAGTTGATTAATAATTTTTAACTGTTTTTATCTAAACAAATAGATTAGCTCATCCAATTAGTTTGTGCTTCTGGATTCCATTTAATAGTTGTTTTTTTATTTTGGGTCCAAAACTCAATAGAACTTCTGCCAGTTATATCTCCAACGCCAAACTTAGAGTCGTTCCATCCGCCAAAAGAAAATGGCTCACGAGGAACAGGAACTCCGATATTCACACCAACCATGCCGGCACTAGCTCTTTCCATAACTTGTTTGGCTAATCCGCCGCTCTGAGTAAATACAGCTGCTGCATTGCCATAGTTAGATCCATTTTCAATTGTAATAGCTTCATCTACATCTTTTGCGCGAATGATAGAAATTACTGGGCCAAAAATTTCTTCTCTAGCAACAGACATATCCGTAGTAACATGATCTATAATTGTTGGTCCAACATAAAAACCGCCTTCTTTTCCTAGAACAGTTGTGTTTCTACCATCTAATAAAATAGTAGCGCCATCTTTTTCTGCCTGATTTATATAGCTTTCAATACGTTCTTTAGCTTGTGAAGAGATTACAGCCCCCAAATTTTTTCCAGGGATGATCTCTTTAGCATATCCAATCATTTTGTCAATTATATGATCAATTTCTGCAACTCCAACCATCACTGATGCAGCCATACAGCGTTGTCCAGCACAACCAGACATAGAGGCCACAACATTGGAAGCGGTCATTTCTGGGTTGGCGTCTGGAAATACCAACAAGTGATTTTTTGCACCACCAAGGGCTACACATCTTTTTAATGTAGATGTTGCTCGTTGGTACACAATTTTTGCCACTTTGGTAGAGCCTACAAACGAAACAGCTTTAATATCTGGATGATCGCAAATAGCTTCTACGACTTCTTTTCCTCCGTTTACTAAATTGAAAACTCCATCTGGTAATCCGGCTTCTTTTAATAGTTCTGCCATACGAATGGTACTCAAAGGAACTACTTCTGAAGGTTTCATGACCATTGTGTTGCCTAAAACTAATGCATTTGGAATGGTCCAGTGTGGTACCATATTAGGAAAGTTAAATGGTGTAATTGAAGCAACTACGCCCAAAGGTTTTCTTTCAATTCGGCATTCTACTCCTTTGCTTACTTCTTGAACTTCATTGACAATTATTTGAGGCATTGATACGGCAAATTCACATAACTCCATGCTTTTTAAAACTTCAGCTTTTGCTTCGCCGTATATTTTCCCATTTTCTAATACCACAAGATTGGTTAGTTCTTCAATATTTTGTTCTAGCAGAGTTCTGTATTTAAAGAATATTTGTACCCGTTCTTTAAAAGTCATTTCAGACCAAACAGGATATGCCTTTTTAGCAGCTTGTACAGCTTTATCAACATCATCATAGGTAGAAAGAGGCAAAGATGAGATTACATCTCCATTTTGCGGATTAATAACCTCTAATGATTTTTGTCCATTTCTTTCAAATTGACCATTGATGTAGTTTTTAACTTCAGAAAGTGTTTTATTGATATGCATTTGAATTCGAATTTTAATTTTTAGAGAAAAAAATAAGAATATTGCTAAAAATTATTCAATCTCTTGATAATTTTTAATCATATTCCAATCAAATATAGCAAATTAATATGAACTAGCTTATTGTGTTATGAAATTGATAATAAAGACGGGTACAGAAATGGCTTTTATATTATTAATTTATCCCAACCAGCCATCTCTATCCAAGCTTCTATATTGAATTGCTTCTGCAATGTGTGTTGGAGAAATATCATTTTCATTTGCTAAATCTGAGATTGTTCTAGAAACTTTTAAAATCCGATCATACGCCCTAGCAGAAAGGTTTAATTTTTCCATTGCAGTTTTTAGGAGTTTTTTACTCTCTTGAGATAACTTGCAAAATTTTCTAATCTGTTTTACATTCATTTGAGCATTATAATGTATGTTTTCAAAGGATTTATATCGTTCAGATTGAATTTCTCTAGCTGCTGTAACACGTCTTCTGATTTCTACAGATGATTCTCCTTTTCGCTCTTCCGATAGTTTTTCAAAAGGCACAGGAGTTACTTCGATATGAATATCAATTCTATCTAATAAAGGTCCAGAAACTTTGCTCAAATAACGTTGCATTTCTTGGGGAGAAGAAGTCATAGGACTACTTGGGTCATTAAAATATCCAGATGGACTAGGGTTCATACTTGCCACCAACATAAAACTACTTGGATAAGTAACTGTAAATCGTGCTCTAGAAATTGTGACTTCTCTATCTTCTAAAGGTTGGCGTATAACTTCTAAAACGGTCCGTTTAAATTCTGGTAGTTCATCTAAAAAAAGCACACCATTATGAGATAAAGAGATCTCTCCAGGTTGAGGATATTGTCCGCCACCAACTAAGGCAACATCAGAAATAGTATGATGTGGAGATCTAAACGGGCGTTGAAATAGCAATCCATTATTTTTTGTTTTACCAACTACAGAATGAATCTTCGTAGTTTCTAAAGCTTCATGTAACGTCATTGGAGGTAAAATTGAAGGTAATCTTTTTGCCAACATGGTTTTTCCAGATCCTGGAGGTCCAATAAGAATAATATTATGGCCGCCAGCAGCAGCAATTTCCATACAACGTTTAATAGACTCTTGTCCTTTTACATCAGAAAAATCAAACTCAGGGAAATCGATGTTTTTATAGAATTCTGCCCTAGTATCTACAATCGTGGGACTCAGTTTTTGATCACCATTAAAATGTTGAATTACCTCCATGATACTCTCAACTCCAAAAACCTGTAACTCATCTACAATAGCAGCTTCACTAGCATTTTCTTTTGGAAGGATAAAGTATTTAAATCCTTCTTCTCGTGCTTTAATTGCAATTGGTAAAGCACCTTTTATGGGTTGTAAACTTCCATCTAACGAAAGTTCTCCCATAATAATATAGTCGTTAATATTTTCAGATTTAATTTGTTTCGAGGCAGCTAGTATTCCGAGAGCAAGTGTTAAATCATAGGCAGCGCCTTCTTTTCTGATATCGGCAGGTGCCATATTAATAATAATTTTTTTTCCAGGAAGTTTGTAATTATTGTTATTAAGAGCGGCAGAAATCCGATAGCTACTTTCTCGAACTGCGTTGTCTGGTAATCCAACAAGATGATAACCAATGCCTTTATCAATATTTACTTCTACGGTAATTGTGGTGGCTTCTATACCAAAAACAGCACTGCCATAAACTTTAACTAGCATTTTTTTTCTTTTTCGATATTAAAAGTAAGAAAAAAAATGGACATCTGCTTTTTGCTTCTTGACAAACGTTGATTGTAGTGTGTTAAACAATGTTAAAAAAAACAATAAGGAGTGTTGGGCATCATACATTTGTTAATTCAGGATTTTTTGGCAAGTTGCTAGAAGTTATTTTTTATAAAAAAAAGACAATGATAAAATCAACAACATATACACTATTATTATTTCTAATGTTTGTGCCGAAAATATATGGACAAAGTATTTCTGGGACAGTAGTAGATGAAGAAAAAAAACCATTAGAGTTTGCCTCTGTAGCAATATTAAATGCAGCAGATTCTACCTTGGTAAGTTATGCTAGCACAAATATTAAAGGAAACTTTAAGGTAGTAGATATCACTAACGGAAAAAGAATTTTTCAAATTAATTTAATTGGTTATAAAGTATATCAAAAGAAAATAGACTTTGCTGGCAAGGGGTTAAATTTTGGCACCATTACTTTAAAAGAAAAAGATAATACACTAGATGAAGTAAACATTACAGCGGTTATTCCAATTTCTATTAAAAAAGATACGATGGCTTTTAACACAAAGGCTTTTAAAGTTCGGGTAGATGACAATGTAGAAGACTTATTAAAAAAGTTACCAGGAGTTGAAGTTGATGCAGATGGAAAAGTAAAAGCACAAGGAGAAGATGTTTCAAAAGTGTATGTAGATGGAAAGGAGTTTTTTGGAGGAGATCCAGCAGTTGCTATGAAAAACTTATCTGCGGATGCTATTAAAAAAGTGGAGGTTATTGACGAAAAGAGTGATAAAGCTAGAGTAAGTGGAGTGAATGATTCTGATAGGTCTAAAGTGATTAATTTAGTCTTAAAAGATGATAAAAAAGTAAATGATTTTGGTAAGTTTCAAGGAGGTTATGGAACTGATAACCGGTATTTAACTAGTGCTAGTTATAACCGTTTTTCTCCAAAAATACAGGCATCTGTTATTGGAAAATACAATAATGTAAATACTACTGGTTCGGATATTTCTGAAATTATGTCTTTTGGAAATAGTGGAGGTTCTTTTAGAATTTCACGTGGAGGAAATGGAGGGAGTTCTTCAGGGTTTATCACAACTGGTATTGGTGGTTTTAATTTAGGATATGAACTAAAAAAGAAACAGAATTTAAATACAGATTATTTCTATAATTATAACAATACAGAATCTGGAGAAGTATTTACAAAGAGAACAGAGTTTATTGGAACGGATAAATTATATTCAGAAAATAAAAGTAACAGCAATAGTGTTACAAAATCTCATAGAGTAAACTTTAGTTTTATAGATAGATCAGATAAATTAAAGACTCTTTCTGTAAGAGGAAGATTAAATTCTAGTACTACAGATGGAAGTAATAAAAGTTTTTTTGAAGGGTTTAATACTGCCAATGTAAAAGACATAGAAAATGTTAGTAATTCTAATAGTAATAATGATAGTAATAGCGGTAATATTAGCTTAGATTATAACAAAAGATTTAATACAAAATCTAAACGTAGTATTGAAGTTGAATTGGATGTAGATTTTTCTAAAAGTAATAGTTTTAGTGGTAATAGTGCAACTAAAACTTTTACAGATCCATTAAGAATTGACGAAGTAACTTCTAGTACAAAGACCCAGAATGATAAAGACAATGAAATTGATTTTGAGATTCAATATACAGAACCTATTAATGATAAAAACTTTATTGAATTTGGCGCTGGTTTAACCGTAGCAAATAGAGATGAATTTACAGATCAATCTCAAACATTAAATGGAGCAACAGATGTTGGCTCTACATTTATCGCAGATTTATTTGAAGATAGAAAAACAACCTACGGATCTTTAGATTATAGATATAACAATAAAAAAACGTCATTAACAATTGGAACTGAATTTGAAGAACAACAACAAGACTTTGGTTTGGTGAATGTATCTGTATTTAATAAAAAATACACAAGCGTTAATCCATCATTTAGATTTAGATATCGCCCTAAAAAAGGAAGTTGGGTGTTCTTTAGATATAGAAAATCATTAGACTTACCAAGTCTAAGTAGACTTTCTCCAATAGTAAATAACTTTAATCCATTATTTATTAGAAAAGGAAATCAAACATTAACACCAGAAACAAGACACTCTTTATTTGGAATGTATGGAAACTATAACTTTGTAACTGGATTTACCTTTTTTGCAACAATAAGTTATAACAAAACAGGTGATGCAATTGTAAATACAGAAAATACAGATATTGCTACAAGAGTTAGAACAAGTAGTTATACAAACTTAGGAAATAGAGATAACTTTAGTGGAGATATAAATGTTGGTAATCGTTTAAAGAAATTAGGAATACGTTATAATTTAGGGTTAAACTATACTACGAGCAATTATCAATCTGTTATTAATACAGTAAATAATAAGACCAACTCAAAAAATACGAGAATACGGGTTTCTTTAGAAAATAATAAAAAGGACTTTTTAGACTTAGCATTAGGTGCTAATTTCAATAAAAATAATACATCATTTTCTGGAGCAACAGAAGATCGAGATTATTTTCAACAATCATATTTTGTAAAGTCAGATTGGAACATTACCAAATCTTTTAACTTTACAACACAATTTAAATACGATATCTATACTGATAATAATTTTGATACAGATCAAGCGGTGCCAATTTGGAATGCTTCAATCTCTTATGCTTTCTTAGAGTCTAAAGCAATGAACTTAAAATTAACAGCTTTAGATATGTTAAATAAAAACATAGGATTCTCTAGAAGTGGTACCGATAACTATTTTCAAGAAACTACTAGAGAGGTTTTGGGAACTTATTATATGTTAAGTTTAACTTACACATTAAACGGAAATAAAGGTCCAAAAGGCTCTAATAGAAGAAGTAGAAGGTCTTTTAGAAGACATTAATTTCATTGTCTACTAATAAATATATATATAGTATACAAAAAAAAGGAGTTCATAAATTGAGCTCCTTTTTGATGCTTTATATATTAATTGTCTTAGTTGTATTTTGCAGCTTTTCCTTTGGCAGCACTTGCTTTGATAAAATTTCTAATATCGTCATTTGCAGTTTTTAAATCTGCTTTTCTCAAATACATCATATGTCCGCTTCGATACCCTTTAAAAAACAATCTGTCTTTTAATTTTCCACTAGGATCCAATTGCCACATGGTGTACTTTGAATTGAAGTAAGTAGTCGCTCCATCATAATAACCCGCTTGAAAGAGTACATTTAGATATGGATTTTGAGCCATCGCTTTTCGCAGGTCATCTCTGGTGTCATTATTTCTCCAATCCCACGGATGTACAGGGCCAAACATATTGTATTTTACATCTGTTTTAAAGTTTAAATGCTCACTGATATAAAGGTTTATTGCAGGTGTAAAAGAATGCAACCAAGACGTTAATTCTGCACTATAATCAGGAGAAACTCCAGCTTCTTTTTTGTCGATTCCTAAGTATCTAGAATCTAATCGTCCAATGGTTTGCCCAGTTTTATTTCTCAACAATTCTTTCCAAAAAAATCGATTCGGAATTTCTAAATTGTGTTGTAAGATTACTTTTTTAGAAATCCCAGAATAATATGCCATTTTTTCCGCTATGCGAGTTCTTTCATGTTGACTGATAAAGCCTCCTTTTGCAATTGCAGGCATTAAAGAGTTAATCGCAAATTCTTCTGATGCAGGTAAAATATCTGTCAAATCTTTATTTTGTAATTCTGGCGAAAGCATTTTATGATACCAAGCAGCAGCAGTAAAATATGGAAAATCAATTGTAGAAGCCACAGCATTGTCAGAATTTCTTGCATTATAATCCGCAGGAGAAACCATTATTACGCCGTTTAAATACATCCATTGGTTGCTTTGTAGCTCGTGTGCCAATCCAGAAACCCTTGTGCCTCCATAACTTTCTCCGATAATATATTTTGGTGAAGCCCATCTTTTGTTTCTAGTCACAAATGTGTTGAGCCATTCAGCTAAGTATTTCACATCAGCATTAACACCAAAAAAGTCTTCACGTTTTACTTTTTTTCCTTTTCTAGCGACGGTTCTAGAATACCCGGTGTTTACGGGGTTGATATATACAATATCTGCAACATCTAAAATAGAGTATTCATTTTTGTGGTATCCATAAGGTTGCACAGGATACCCTTCGTCATCAATATTTAAAACATTTGGGCCTGTATAAGCCAAATGCATCCAAACGGATGCGGAACCTGGACCGCCATTAAAAGACATAATTAAGGGACGTTTTGCCCTGTTAACATTATTTGTTCTTTTGTAGTAGGTGTAAAATAATGTTGCCTTCGGATTACCTTCCTTGTCCCAAAGTGGTTGCGTTCCTGTTGATGCAGTATAATTAATTTTGACTCCGTTGATAACTGTAGAATGGTTTGTGACAACTAACGTGTCTGTCGGAATGGTTCTTGTTTGTGCATTTAAAAAGTTTGTAAAAAACACAAAAACGAACAATTGTACTATCGTTTTTCTCATGATGGTTGATTTTCTATAAATGTAACAATTTTATCGAGAATATTTTTGTTTTGATAAAACAAGAAATTGTTTACTTTTTAAAAGCTGCAAGTCCTTCTTTTAACCATTTGTAATAGGTGTCTTTATCGGTGTATTGTTGCGGTTTGTGTAAAATTTCTAAATTTGGGCTCATCAATACATAATAAGGCTGAGAAGCTGTTTTAAAGTTAACTACTTGAAATGTCGCCCATTTGTCTCCAATTGTTCTTATTTTTTTAACCTTTCCATTACTTTTTAAGAAGCTAAATTGTAGCTCTTTTGGTAATTCTTTGCGGTCATCAACATATAAAGAAATTAAGACATAGTCTTCTTTTATAATGGTGTAAACCTCATTTCCTACCCAAACTGTTTCTTCCATTTTCCGACAGTTTACACAAGCCCAACCTGTAAAGTCTAATAAAATAGGTTTGTTGTTTGCTTTGGCATATTGTAAGCCTTCTTCAAAGTCTTTATAGCAATTTAATCCTAGCGGACAATCATTTTTTTGATCGTACACACTATAAAATTGTGGAGGTGGAAATCCACTCAAAGCACTTAATTCCCAAGTTGGATTTTTTTGTACACCAGGTAAAAGATAGATTACAAACGCTGTAACTAGAATTCCAAATGATATTCTTGGAAAACCTAATTTTTTAAGAGGGCCATCATGTGGAAATTTAATTTTTCCAAATAGATATAAAGCCAATCCCGTAAATGTAACGATCCAAATTCCAATAAAAATTTCCCTTTTTAACAATCCCCAATGTTCTACTAAATCAGCATTTGATAAGAACTTAAATGCTAATGCTAATTCTAGAAAACCCAAAACAACTTTTACTGTATTTAGCCAACCACCAGATTTTGGCAATGAATTTAACCAACTAGGAAATAATGCAAACAATGCAAACGGTAAAGCTAGCGCCAAACCAAAACCAGTCATTCCTGCTGTTAGCTGCATAGCACCACCATCCGAAGTTAAAGAACCCGCTAAAAGCGACCCTAAAATGGGACCAGTACAAGAAAATGAAACAATTGCTAATGTTAATGCCATAAAGAAAATTCCAATCATTCCTCCAGTTCCAGAGGCAGTATCCATTTTGTTTCCCCAAGAGCTCGGCAAGGTAATTTCATAAAAACCGAAGAATGAAAACGCAAAGAAAACAAGCACGATAAAAAAGAAAATATTTAACCAAACATTAGTAGATATGGTGTTTAAAATTTCTGGATCTAAACTGTCTAAAAAATGAAAAGGTACGCTTAGTAAAATATAAATAGCAATGATAAAAAATCCGTATAAAATGGCATTACTAACGCCCTTTCTTTTGTTTTGAGATTGCTTGGTGAAAAAGGAAACAGTTAACGGAATCATCGGAAAAACACAAGGCGTTAAAAGCGCCAATAGGCCTCCAATAAACCCTAAAAAGAAAATGTTAAAAAGACTATTTCCTCCATCAGAATCATTTTCTGTAGCGGTTTTTAAAAGCGATTTATTTTTTAAATTTAGTTGTAATTTTTTGGTTAAAAATTTGTCTTTTTCATCAATTGAAATGATTGTTTTTTTGATGGCTTTACCAGTTAAACTGAAGGTAAAATTTTCATCTATTTGTAAGCAAACTTCTTTACATACTTGCCCAGTCAAATTCAATGTAATTTGAGTAATGTTTGGGTCAGTGATCTCTACACGTTGCTTTAAAACAGCTTCAATATCAAAATACGTTTCATATACTTCAAAAATGTCGCTATACTTTTTTATGGTATCGCTTTCTATTGCCTTGCCAACTAATCTATAACCTGTGTCATTTTTATTTTCTTTTGAAATGATAATTGGTAGAGAACCTCCTTCAGCAGTATATTGAGAATACACATGCCAATCTTTTTCAATTGTCGCTATAATGATTAAATCGTATTCTGTATCACTAATTTTTTTTACAGAAGTACTCCAAGATACAGGTTCTTCGATTTGTGCGTTTAAGCTTGTAGTACAAGCAAAGAATACAAGAAGTATTGCAATAAATTTTTTCATTATTTTTTAGTATTTATACGGAGTAAACAATTTACACTGGGTTTATCCTGTGTCTTAGATTAAATTTTTAATTCTTTAAATAAGGCTGTCAATTCATCATCAGAAGGTCTTGGAGCGTTTGCAGTAACAATATTACCTTGTGGGTCTAATAATATAAATTTAGGAATTCCTTTGATTAAATAATCAGTAATAAACGTAGATTTCCAATTATTATCAGCAAAGAGTTGAATGCCACCCAATTCTTTTTCTTTAACCATATCTTTCCATTTTTGATAATCTTTTTTTACATCAATAGAGATACTTAAAAACTGAATGTTTTTTCCATGAAATTCCTTATCTACTTTCTTTAAATAAGGAATTTGAGCTATACAAGGGCCACACCAAGTTGCCCAAATATCTATATATGTATATTTGCCTTTTAAATCATCTAAAGAAGTGGTTCCTCCTTTGTGGTTTTCATAGTTTAAAAACTTCGGAGAAGGGTTTCCTTTGGCTAATTTTCTTAAAGCAATGTAACTTTTTTCTATTTCTGCTTTGTTTTTTTTATTTGTAGAACCTGCAGCTTTATAAGCTGTATAAAACCTTTCAATATCATCTGTATAGGTGATATTGTATTTTGACGCTTCATGAATTAAAGCATTTTTAATGGTTTGGTTTTTAATAGATCCAGATACTTTTAACATTGCTAAAGTTGCATATTTATCTGTTTCTTTAGCAATTTCTAAAGCTTTACTTTTATAGTGAGAAGTTACTAAAGATTTATAGGCAGAAGAAAAAAGGAAATCTTCTTCTTGGTCATAAGTTAATTTTTCAAATTCACTTAAAAATTCTTTTGAGGGTTCAAAATCTTTCTTTTTTGCATAATAAGAATGGTAAGATTTATAAATTTTTAATTTTTCTAAATATGCGTAATGAATGTTTCTTTCTTCTTTAGCTTTAAATTCTGGATCAATTCCTTTAGCTGTATTTAAAAGGTTTTTTTGAGCAGTTTTAATTCCGTAAAAAGTTTTTTTATAATCAACTTCTCCTTGAGTATAAACCGTTGTTCCTTCTCCTATTAATTTTTTTTCTGTATTTTTTTTTGCAACTAAATAGTTATTCACTCCAGCCCCTTTTCCAGAAATTGTTAAGGTGTTTTTAAAATTTTTAGCATCAAAGTTCAATGTTATGTTATCACCAGCGCTTAGATAAAGAGGAGTTCGTTTTCTTCCGTGAGAAAAAAAATAAGAACCTGCTTTTAAAGTATTCTTAAAACTTCCGTCTTCTGCCAATGCTAATTTTTCTTTGAAACCTCTGTCTGAAACACCGTAAATAGTTACTTTATTTGTGTTTGTTATTTTTCCTGATATTAAAGCATATTCTGTAGTTGCTTCATTTTTACAAGATATAAGGGCAAATATTGCAACAATTAACCATAATTTTTTCATGATGTTGGTGTTTAAATAATTTTAAGCGTTAAAAGTACAAAATCCATTTAGATATAAGTAGTTTTCTTTCTTGCCAAAAATTTAAAAATCCTAAATTTAACATAACTTTAAACCCCTATAAAGGACTTAAAACCTGAGAGATTTTTAAGAGGTTTTTTGTTTTGGGTGTTGGTAAAAAATAGCGACTTTGTTTTTTCCCTACAATCCAAATAATTTCTTTTTCAGAGCAAAGAATCCAGGTGCTTTCTTTTTCTAACAAAGAATATTTCTCGTCTTTAAAAAACTTGCTCAACTTCTTTTTTCCTTGCATTCCCATTGGATGAAAAAAATCACCCTTTTGCCATTTTCTTAGGATTAAGGGAAACAAAAGCTGTTCTTTATCTAAATAAATTATTTGTGTATTTTTGTTGCTGATCTCCGTTACTGATTTAAATTCTAAGTGTAAGGGCTTTGTGATTTTCGATGTATTTTCCTTTATAAAAAACGTCTCTATTGCGCTCGAGGAAACATTAGAATGAATTTTTGATAGCAATAAAAAACCTCTGTCTTTAAGTAGGCGATGTGTTTTTGAAAACACTTGTTTTCCAGATTGAGCTTCAAGCAAATGTGTAACGTCTTCCCATTCTGTAAAATGATAGTCTTTTAAAAGCTGATATAAATAAGCTTTTGGATTTGATAGCTTTTTAAGTTGTAATACATTGATTTTTAATATTAAGTCTGGTATTGAATTTAGTTGAAATGCATCAAGTTTTTCTACACTATTTCTAGAAATATCCTCAACTCTATCTTTAATAATCTCTTGAGACTCTTGTAAATGATGAATCGTTTTTTGAAAAGAATTCAACATACTAGGATTTATTTCTTTTAAAATAGGTAGAATTTGATGTCTGATTTTATTCCGAAGATATTTTGTTGAGGCATTGCTTTGATCTTCTCTCCAATTTACACTATTTTCTGTAGCAAATTGAATAATTTCATCACGAGAAAAAACAAGTAACGGACGTACAGCATATCCATTAGTAGTTGGAATTCCTGTAAGACCATCTAAACCGCTTCCTCTAGTAAAATTGATTAAGAAAGTTTCTAAATTATCATCCGCATGATGTGCCGTTAATATATAATCAAAATCATATTTTAAGCGTAGTTCATCAAACCAAGTATATCTCAAATTTCTTGCAGCAACCTGCGTTGACTGTTTGTTTTCTGTTGCAGTTTTTTCAGTATTAAAACTTGTTGTACATGTTAAGATATTTAATTGATTTCCTAACTCAACCACAAATTGTTCATCTGCAATACTTTCATCACCTCTTAAATTAAAATTGCAATGCGCTAAAGAAATATCAAACTTTAATTGTGATAGTAAATGTGCTAAAACCACACTGTCTACACCACCAGAAATAGCAATTAAGAGTTTTTTGTTTTTTAAAAACGAAAAATCAGTATTGATGTGTTGTTGGAATTTTTGTAGCATTTCAAATGCAAAAATAGTAAATTTTGTTTCGATATCTTTTTGTCTTTACAGAAAAGGATGCTTTAGAAAGAACTTTCTCAATAATTTTCCACGTTTAAAGAAATCAAAACATTATAGTTGAGAATGTATCCAATTTACAACATCATTCATCACCTCTTCTTTACACAAATCATTATGTAATTCATGATAACCACCTTCGTAAAGTTTTAAGTTTGCAAATGTTGATTTTTGAGCAAAATCCTGAGAACCTTTATAGTCAATAATCTTATCTCCAGTTCCATGTAAAAGCAACATAGGTGTTTTTAATGAAGCTGCATTTTCTAAAGCCCATTTCCCTGTTTTCATAATAGTAAGAGAATAATTTGGACTTATTTGATTGTGTATCAGTGGGTCATTAATGTATTTTTGTACTTCAATAGGATCTCTTGATATATCATTGGCATCAAGCCCATTTTCCATGGTAATTGAAGGTGCAATACTTTGTAAAATTCTCCCAAAAAAAAGTTTAATAGCTGGCGGTTTAAATGCTAATTTTAAAAACGGACTTGTAGCAATTATACCTTTTAAAAAGTGCTCTTCTCTAAGCACATAATTGATGGCTACATTACCACCCATACTATGACCGTATAAAAAAATAGGTTTTTTTTCTCCAAAAACAACCTCGGCCTTTGATACAATGTATGAAACACTCTCTAAAAGAGCAGTAAAATTTGGACAATGACCTCTTTTACCTGTTGTGTTTCCATGACCAAATTGATCAAAAGAAATAACACCAAACCCATTTTCAGTAAGAGTTGGAATTACAAAATCTGTGTAACGAGAAGAATGCTCACCCATTCCGTGTACCAATACAACCACAGCTTTTATTTTTTTAGTATGCCAGTATTGACCATAAAAATAAGAGTCATGTAGCTCAAAACTAAACTTTTGATGAATCATAATACTTAAATTGATAGCCAATTTACGATTTTTTTTTGGCATTTAAAAAAATCCGAATAACTCTTCTTAACGCCTCCTCAGGTCTTTGTAGTGGTATTGTTTTTCCAAATTTTTTACTTCTATTAAATTTAGAGTAATTAATTTTTATTCGTTTCCAATCATCAGAATATAGTTTTAAAAAGGTGTTAAAAAAAGACTGTTCAGAGAGTGTGCCTGTTACTTCTTCAAGTACTTTGTTGAATTTTTCCTCTTGATTTTGAATCATTTTATTTTTTTGAATTTAGAAGGACTTCTTTCATCGCTTTAGATTTGAGCAAACATTCTTCATATTCTTTTTCAGGAGTGGATTTTGATGTAATTGCGCCTCCAACAGAATACGAAACGTATTTCTTTTTTTCATTATATAAAATACTTCGGATAATGACATTTAAATCAAAATCACCTTTAGGTGTAAAATATCCAACAGCACCAGAATACAATCCACGTTTGGTTTCTTCGAGTTTTTCGATGATATTTATTGCCGATATTTTTGGAGCACCTGTCATACTTCCCATCGGAAAAGTATCTTTGATAATGTCTACAGAATGAGTGTGTTTGTCAACCTCAGAAACAACCGTAGAAATAAGTTGATGTACTTGTTTAAAAGTATATGTTTTACAAAGTTCTTCTGTTCTTACAGTTCCCTTTTTAGCAGATTTAGATAAGTCATTACGAACCAAATCAACAATCATAATATTTTCTGAACGTTCTTTTTCATCATGTGCTAATTCCAATGCAATTTGAGCATCTTTAAGAAGGTTTTTGGAGCGTTTAGCAGTGCCTTTTATTGGTTGAGAAATAACCTTGTTTCCTGTTCTTTTTAAATATCGCTCTGGAGAAGCAGACAACAAATAATGGTCTTCGTATTTTAAAAAAGTAGCAAATGGTGGTTCTGAAATACTATTTAAATGTTCAAAGGCCTCTAGTGGATTAATTTGTGTGTTTTCTGCATAAAATTCTTGACAGAAATTAGCTTCATAAATATCTCCTCGATGTATGTGTGTCAAAAGCGAATTTACTTTTTGATAGTATGCGTCTTTTCGAATTCTCGAATTTATGTTAATGGTGTTTTTATGTTGATGAGTGAATGTTGTAGAAGCTACCGTTTGTAAAATCATTTTATAATCACTTTCTATCTCATCATCTACCATTTTTAAATATCTAAATTCGATGGTATTTCCTTTAAAGAAGATGATTTTTTTAGGCTGAAAAAAATACAAATCTGCAAAGCCCAATCCATCGAAATTATTAGAAGAAACCTGTTCTACATCATTTTTCAAATCATAACTTAAATAGCCAAATAAATAATCTTTTGTAATGGTTTGATATTCTTTAAGTTGCTCAAAAGCGTTGTAATAATCTGTTTTGATAGAGGTAAATTCATCCACAGCCAAAACAGCATCAAAAGAAGTGTAGGTTTGTTGATATTGATTAGAATCTAACCAAACAATAGTATCGAATTGTTGAGCCCATGCCAATGAGTTTTTTTTAAAGTTGGCAATAAAGGTATTTGTAAATTCTTTATGTGTTCTTTGCATTGAGGTGCAAAAATAGAGTTTTTATTATCTTGATTCTCCTTATTATTAAAACAAATTCAGATTAAAGTCTAAGATTCTTTTTTATTTCGTGTAGCTATTAATATATTTATGGACTTACTTTTTTTATTTCTTTATGGTTTCACTAAGTACACTTGATTACGTTTTAATTATTTCATTTTTCGCAATTACACTTTTTATAGGAATTTATGTTTCAAAAAAATCAGGTAAAAGTGCTTCAGAATATTTTTTGTCAGGTAAAAACATGCCTTGGTGGCTACTTGGAGTTTCTATGGTTGCAACTACATTTTCTACAGATACGCCAAATTTTGTAACTGACATTGTTAGAAAAGACGGTGTTTCTGCAAACTGGATGTGGTGGGCGTTTTTAATAACAGGATTACTAACTGTTTTTGTTTATGCAAAATTATGGAGAAAATCTAACGTAAATACAGATGTTGAGTTTTATGAATTGCGTTACGGAGGAAAACCTGCACGATTTTTAAGAGGATTTAGAGCGCTTTATTTAGGACTTCTTTTTAATGTTTTTGCAATGGCTGGTGTTACATTAGCTGCAATTAAAATCGGCGGTATTATGTTGGGTCTTCAGCCTTGGGAAACAATAGTATATGCTGGGACTGTAACTGTTATCTTTAGCGCATTAGGAGGTTTTAAAGGGGTTGTTTATACTGATTTTATTTTATTTTTTGTTGCTATGGCTGGAGCTATTGGTGCTGCATATTATTTAGTTAATCTTCCAGAAATTGGGGGTTTAGAATCTTTATTTGCAAACGAAAATGTAGCAGATAAACTGTCTATTTTACCAAATTTTAATGATACAGAAGCTCTCATTACATTACTTATTATCCCCTTATCAGTGCAATGGTGGAGCACTTGGTATCCTGGAGCAGAACCTGGAGGAGGAGGCTATATAGCACAAAGAATGTTGGCAGCAAAAGATGAAAACCATGCAATTGGTGCAACGTTCTTTTTCAATATTATGCATTATGCATTACGTCCTTGGCCATGGATTATTGTAGCCTTAGCATCGTTAGTTATATTTCCTGATATTGCAAGTATTCAAGAAGCTTTCCCAAATGTTACTGCTGATAAATTAGGACATGATTTAGCGTATTCTGCTATGTTAACAAAATTACCAAGTGGTCTGTTAGGGCTAGTGCTAGCTTCTTTAATTGCTGCCTATATGAGTACTATTTCTACGCATTTAAATTGGGGAAGCTCGTATATCGTGAATGACTTTTATAAGCAACAAATAAATAAAAAAGCTTCGGAAAAAGAACTAGTTCGTGTTGGTAGAATCTCAACTGTTATACTAATGGTTTTTAGTGCATTATTTGCATTGTACCTTCAAAATGCAAAGCAACTTTTTGATATTATTATTATGTTTGGAGCAGGAACAGGTTTGATCTTTATTTTGCGTTGGTTTTGGTGGAGAATTAATGCGTGGAGTGAAATTTCTGCAATGGTAGTTTCTGGGATTGTTTCGTTATTATTTGCTTCTAAATCTATTGGAAATCAACTTTTTGGCGACGAAGCATTTATGCCAAGTTGGGCAAAATTCCCTATGGTTGTTTTAATTACAACTATAGTTTGGTTAATAGTTACGTTTATAACTCTACCAGAAAAGAAGGGAGTATTACAAGAATTTTACAAAAGAACACAGCCGGGTGGTCCAGGATGGAGTAAAGTAATTTTTGATGCTGAAAAAGAGAATATAGAGATTGTAAATGATAAAGAAGGATGGAGTGTACCATCAGGTATTATAGCAATGTTATTAGGTTGTGTACTTATCTATAGCACTATGTTTGCAACAGGCTATTACATTTATGGAGATTATAACCTTGCGATATCCACAACAATTATAGCATTAATTGCCGGCTATTTGTTGATGAAAACTTGGAAAAAAATTAGAGCGACAACGTTTTAAAGTGATGAAAACCCGAATTGAATCTGTAGATGTTTTAAGAGGGCTAACGGTAGTTGCTATGATTCTAGTAAACAATCCTGGGACTTGGACTCATATTTATCCACCTTTACGTCATGCAGAGTGGCACGGATATACTCCTACAGATTTAATTTTCCCTTTCTTTTTGTTTATAGTGGGTGTTTCCATTACGCTTGCTTATCAAACTAAAATTCTAGATTATGAAACTTATAAGAAGATCTTTTTCAGAAGCTTAAGGTTAATAGGACTGGGTTTGTTTTTAGGATGGTTTTTACCTTATTTTCCTTTTTTTAAAAACATTGAATCTTTACGTTTTTCAGGAGTTTTACAAAGAATCGGTGTGGTGTTCTTGATCGCAGCGCTTCTAAATTTACATAGTAATTGGAAAATTTTATTGTGCATTATTTCAATCTTATTGATTGGATATTTTATTTGGATGGGATTTGTTCTGTTACCTAACGGAAGTTTACCAACTTTTGATAGAGCTCCCAACAATTGGGCAAATTATGTGGATGTAACTGTCTTAAAAAATCATACATGGAAATCAGATTATGATCCTGAAGGGTTGTTAAGTACATTACCTGCAATTGCAACTACATTGATTGGAGTGTTAATGGGGAAATTATTTTTAGTTAAAAACGATTTAAAAATAGTTGGAGTAGCTGTGTTAGGTTTGTTGTTAGTGTGTTTTGGATATTTATGGAGTTATTGGTTTCCGATAAACAAATCTCTATGGTCTAGTAGTTTTGTATTGGTTACAGCAGGCTGGGCTTCGATATTATTGAGTGCACTTTATTATTTAATAGATGTGAAGAAAATGACATTTGGTACTGTTTTTAAATATGTTGGCTTAAATGCCATTGCCATTTTTTTCTTATCTGGTTTTATTGCTAAAAACTTTTATATTTTAAAAATCACAGAAAAAATATCGATTCACAAATGGCTATATGAAACGGTGTTTTTAAGCACAATTTCTTCAGATAAATTGGCTTCAATTTCTTATGCTTTAACAGTAGTTAGTTTTTATATGTTTTTAGGGTATGTTTTGTACAAAAAGAAAATTTTTATTAAAGTGTAAATTTAATTAGAAATCGGAATTTGGATGCTAATTCCTGTTTGTACATCTGGCGCATTATTTACTAATAAATCTTCCATTAAATAGAGTGTGATTTTATAATTTGGTCTTCCGTAAGTATATAACATTGTCCAAGCAGATAAACCTTCATATAAAGTTGTAAATCCATGTTGCCAACCTGCTTTTATTTCTTTCCATTTCCCTTTTAGTTGATAATAACTAGCTTCCTCTAATTTATTATATCTAGTTTGAATTTGATAATGAATTCCGAATGAATGATAGTTCTTTTTCAGAGTAAACTTTGTGAATTCTATTTCACTTCCTAGAGATCCTAAAAATTTATTATTTCCCATGTCAACAACTTCATTAAAATTAATAAGGTTTTTTCGAAGAACACTTCCGCCTAAAGCAAAAGTAAATTCATTTTTGTTTTTTAGTTGAATTTTTTTAATCAGATTTGCAGAAATACCAACATCAATAGATTGATTAAATGTAGATGTGTTAAAACCTAAATGCGAACCAAAATTGACAAATAAATTTCTTTTTTTATTGATTAAAAACTCAGGATAATAATAATGATTAAACTCAATTCCACCTAAAAAGAAATCGTTATTTTTTAACTCCAGCACTTTGCCATTTCTATCCGTGTATTTAAAGTTTACTTGATTTAATCCATAATATCTTCTTCCGTATGGGTCTTCTCCGCCAGCAATATTGCTGTGAAACCACTCAATGCTTTCATCGCTTGTAAAAAAAGAAAAAGGATATTTACCTTTGGTAATTAAATAGGAGCGAAGTGTAATTCCCAGTTCATGTTCTTTTGTAATTGGAAAATTAACTTGTAAACGAAAACCTTTAATTACCGCATCAATTACAATATTTGAATATTCTGCTGGAGTTGTTTGTTGATCAATAAAAGTAAATTGTCTGTTATACCAAACTTGTTTGCTGAATTTTTCTCTTACTGTTGGGTCTTTTGGTAAGTACATTTCTACAAAAGGGTGAAATGTATTTCCACTTTCTGAGCTAAATGTAAATGTGGTTTTTTTGGAAGCTCTTAATTTAAAATTTTGATTGATTCTAGCGCTGAAAATCCCAAATGGATGTGTAGGTAATAAGCTTGGATTTTCAATACCATTTTTAAAATACAACGAATCTTTTTCTTGAGAAAAAGAGAACATTGAAAAAAGAAAAAATAAAACAAAAAGACATTTTTGCATTCGATAAAAATACACTAAAGTTTAAAAAAATTTGTTTGAAAAGAATTAAATTTCTAATTGTCTCCTTGAGCGGAGTCGAAAGGTTTTAGATTGTCAAAATATTAATAAGTTCTCGACTCCGCTCGAACAGACATGAATTTACTTTTCAGGCAATCTTTTTAATTCATATTTTATTTTTAATAGAAAATCGTAAAAAAAAGCAACTAGATACTGAAATGAATTCAGCATAAAGTTGCTTTTTTGTTTGTTTAAATAATAAAACCTTTCGACTGCGCTCGAGGAGACATTGTTTATGCATTTAATGGTTTTCCGTCCCAAGCAGCTTTTGCAGCTTCTTTAATAGCTTCAGAATAGGTTGGGTGACCATGACAAATTCTTGCCAAATCTTCAGCAGATGCTCGGTATTCCATAGCAACAGCTGCTTCCATAATTAAATCAGCAGCACGAGCACCAACAATATGAACTCCTAAAATTTCATCCGTAGTTTTGTCAGCTAATACTTTTACAAACCCATCAATATCGCCACTTGCTCTAGATCTTCCTAAAGCACGCATAGAAAACTTTCCAGCTTTATAATCTACACCAGCAGTTTTTAACTCTTCTTCAGTTTTACCAACTGCAGCAACTTCTGGCCAGGTATAAACTACACCAGGAATTAAATTATAATCAATATGTGGTTTTTGACCAGCTAAATATTCTGCAACAACAACGCCTTCTTCTTCGGCTTTGTGCGCTAACATTGCGCCTTCAATTACATCACCAATTGCATAAATGTTTGCAACAGAGGTTTGTAAATGATCGTTTACTTCAACTTGATTTCTAGTGTTTAATTTTACGCCAGCATTTTCTAATCCCAAACCTTCAGTATAAGGTTTTCTTCCAACAGCAACTAAACAATAATCACCTGTAAATTCTATTTCTCTTCCTTTTTTATCAGTTGCTTTAACAACCACTTCGTCGCCATTTCTTTCAACAGCAGTTACTCCATGGCTAATGGCAAATTTCATTCCTTGTTTCTTCAATACTTTTTGTAATTCTTTAGAAACATCAGCATCCATCGTTGGAGTAATTTTCGGGGCGAATTCAATAACAGTAACATCTGCTCCTAAACGTTTATAAACAGAACCTAATTCTAATCCAATAACTCCACCGCCAATTACAAGTAAATGTTTTGGTATTTCTTTTAAATTTAATGCTTCTGTAGAGGTAATAATACGTTCTTTATCTATTTTGATAAAAGGGAGTGTTGAGGGTTTAGATCCTGTAGCGATAATAATATTTGTTGCTTCAATAGTTTCTTCTGTTCCATCATTCTTTGAGATTTTTACATGTGTAGCATCCACAAAAGAACCTAAACCTTCAAAAACAGCAACATTGTTTTTATCCATTAAATATTTGATTCCACCAGTAGTTGTGTTAACAATTCCGGCTTTTCGTTCAACCATTTTTGAAAAATCTACTTTTGGAGCTTCAATAGATATTCCATGGGTATCAAAATGATTTACAGCATCATAATAATGATGCGAAGAATCTAATAATGCTTTTGATGGAATACATCCAACATTTGTACATGTGCCTCCTAAAGTTGAATATTTTTCAATAATGGCAACTTTTTTACCCAGTTGCGAAGCTCTAATTGCAGCAATATATCCTCCAGGACCAGAACCAATAATAATAATATCGTATTTCATGAGTTTTTGTTTTATTTAAGTCTCATGGAACCTTTCGGTTTCATTTTTAAATTAAATTTCGGATTACAAAAGTAAACATTATTGTTTAAATTATTTACTATACAGAAGAATTACTATCTTTATTTTTTAAAACATTAACAAATGAAAAAATTAAAAAAAATCGGTTGGGCAGTACTATTTATTTTACTAATTGCTCAATTTTTTGGGCCTGAAAAAAATGAAGGAGATGTAACCTCTTTAATAGTATTTATTGAAGAGACAAATCCACCAGAAGAAATTCAAAAAATAATGAAAACATCTTGTTTTGACTGTCATTCTAATTCTACTCGTTATCCGTGGTATAATTCAATAACTCCAGTTAATTACTGGTTGGCAGATCATGTTAAAGAAGGTTCAAAACATTTAAATTTTTCTAAATGGAGCGAATATTCTTTAAAGAAAAAAGAGCATAAAATGGAAGAACTTTATGAAGAAGTTGAAAAGAAAAACATGCCTTTAAATTCGTATACTTGGACACATTCTGAAGCTAATTTAACGGATGCACAAGTCAAATTAATGGTAGATTGGGCAAAAGGAGTTCAATCTAATTATGCAGCGCAATTAAAAGAAAAATAATTGATTCAGCAATCAGTTTTAATTATTGGATCTGTTTGGGTTGAGCCCAATTCTTCGGCTGCAGGAAGTAGAATGCTGCAATTAATTGAATTATTTTTAGAGCAAAATTTTACAGTTACTTTTGCTACAACGACCCAAAAAACTGAAAAAGCTTTTGATTTAAAAACCATTGCTGTTGATGAAGTTTCTATCGAGTTAAACTCTTCTTCTTTTGACGTTTTTATAAAAGAGTTACACCCAACA
>Ga0316205_10001170_pt1 | contig 35935 bp, 33 predicted proteins | sample 3monthpyrite_MG_FD_204941 | JGI IMG/M metagenome (GOLD analysis project Ga0316205, IMG submission 204941) | Microbial mat bacterial communities from mineral coupon in-situ incubated in ocean water Damariscotta River, Maine, United States -... | ecosystem: Environmental > Aquatic > Marine >...
GTATGACCGCATGGGATAAAATTTTAAAAGATCAACTTGATGTGGGTCATGGGCCGTGTAATTTTGTTGAGATCATGCCCCGTATAAAAGAAATTTAAGAAATTTAAGAAATTTAAGAAATTTAAGAGATTTGAGTTATGAATGATTGTTGTTATAACCCGAACGAAAAAATGTTAACAACGGATGAAGCTATTCAATTTCTACTTGAGCGCAGTAAAGCAATAGAACAAGTCGAAACAGTTAAAACCCTCGATTCCTTAGGGCGTGTACTGGCACAAGCAATTACTTCAACATTAAATGTACCGCCATTAGACAATTCGGCAATGGATGGATATGTAACCCGTTTTTCTGATCTGAATTGCGATACTGAAACCACATTAGCTATATCACAACGAATTGCGGCAGGTTATGTCGGCGACAAATTAGTAAAGGGAACTGCGGCACGTATCTTTACCGGTGCGCCTGTGCCGGAAGGTGCTGATACAGTCATTATGCAAGAACAATGTCAGCAACAAGATGACAAGGTTGTAATTAGTGGCAAAGCACGCAAGGGCGATCATATTCGTCGTGCAGGCGAAGATATTGTTCAAGGTAGCGAAGTCATGTCGATTGGGCAGAAACTTCGTCCACAAGACATGGGTTTAATCGCTTCGGTCGGTATTGATGAGATCATAGTATATAAAAAAATAACAGTTGCCATTTTCTCTACGGGTGATGAATTACTGATGCCCGGCGAAGCAGTGCAGCCAGGTAAAATTTATAATTCGAATCGTTACACCTTAACCGGCATGCTACAAAAGGTCGGTTGCGAAATTATCGATTTGGGTTGCATACCCGATGATCTTGATGCAACGGTAGATGCGATGAGGCAAGCAGCAGAAAAAGCCGATCTTATTATGACCACAGGTGGTGTATCCGTTGGTGAAGAAGATTATATTAAGTTGGCGATTGATAAACTGGGTAGCGTAGAAATGTGGCGAGTTGCCATGAAACCGGGTAAACCAGTTGCTTTCGGTGAAGTAAGCAAAACACCTTTCATCGGCTTGCCGGGAAATCCTGTTTCTGTGTTTGTTACCTTTTGCCTATTTGCGCGGCCTGTTATTCGTACGATGCAAGGGTGTAGTGAGGTCTTGCCGCGTAAAGTACAGGTAGTTTCAGGTTTTGATTGGCTGCGTAAAGGTCCAAGAAGAGAATTTGTTCGTGGCCAATTAGTTATGGATGAACAGGGGCAACAGCGGGCGCAAACATACTCATCACATAGCTCTGGTGTTTTAACATCCACCACATGGGCTCATGGATTGATTGAAATACCCGAGAACAGTACGTTTGAAAAAGGTGCTGTCATTAACTGGCTGGATTTCTCCGAACTACTTTCGTGATAATGAGTCCTGTCAAAGAAGAAATTACTGCCGTGGTACTCGCGGGTGGTCAAGGTCGCCGTGTTGACGAACAGGACAAAGGGCTTTTGGAATTTCGTGGCAAGAATCTTGTTGAACATGTTATTAAAAGCTTATCCACACAAACTGATAATATTGTTGTCGTCGCGAATCGTAATATTGAAACGTATACAGCATTAGGTTTTCCTGTTATTTCCGATCGTATCGAGGGCTTTCAAGGTCCTCTAGCCGGGATCGATGCGGCATTTTCTGTTACTGGCAGTTCCTTTCTTCTCTGTGTGCCATGCGATAGTCCCTTTATTCCCGATAATCTTATGCAACGATTAATTTTATCTGCAACGGGCAACAATCCTATTGTTGTCGCCAGTGACGGTAAGCGATTGCATCCAGTTATAAGTCTTGTGCATCGTTCGGTCTGGCCGGATATAGAAAATCGTTTAAGCGAAGGGCGGCTACGTTTAATGGAATGGATCGAAGCGACTGGTTACGATATCGCAGATTTTTCATCATCCCCTGAAGTATTACAAAATCTCAATACCATTGAACAGATAGACTCGGCGAGTTAGTCGCACTATTAAAGTGCAAGAATAATGGTTAACCTAGAATTTGCACGATGATGAGCTTTTTTATTGATAATGTATCGATATAATCAGGCACAAAGATTGCACTGCATAAGTGCAATGTATCAAATAAATTGAGATAACGATGATAGATGAAACCTTAACACTGATTCTGGCTGGCGGCGAAGGTGTCCGACTTTCACCTTTGACTAATGAACGGGCTAAACCGGCTGTGCCATTTGGCGGGAAATATCGAATTATTGATTTTACTTTAGCAAATTGCTTGCACTCTGGTTTGCGGCGATTACTTGTTTTAACTCAATATAAATCACATTCATTGCAGAAACACTTGCGTGATGGCTGGTCTATTTTTAATCCTGAGCTCGGTGAATATATTACGGCTGTGCCACCACAGATGCGTACGGGTGATGATTGGTATACAGGAACAGCCGACGCCATACACCAGAATCTATACTTGCTTGAACGTAGTGGTGCAAAATATGTCGTGATTTTATCTGGTGATCATATTTATCGTATGGATTATGCGGCAATGATTAAACAACACGTGGATACCAATGCTGAATTGACTATCGGTTGCATGGAGGTAAGCGCGAGCGAGGCTAGTGCATTTGGTGTGCTTGAAATGGATGACACTGGAAAAATTTATTCATTTGTTGAAAAACCAGAAAATTATCAGCCATCGGATACCACATCTGATAAAGCGATGGTGTCGATGGGAATTTATGTGTTTTCAATGGACTTACTACTTGATGCGCTAAGGCGTGACTATGCAGATGATGATTCAAGCCATGACTTTGGCAATGATATTATTCCTAGTCTTATTAAAACCAATGGTGTTTATGGGCACAGGTTCGGTGGAAGTGGTGGCCGCGTGTCACAAGATTGTTATTGGCGTGATGTCGGAACCTTAGATGCTTTCTACGAAGCAAATATGGATTTGTTAAAACCGATTCCGCCTATCAATCTTTATCAAGAAGACTGGACCATTCGTACTCATCAGCAACAGTTACCACCCGCGCGAACTGTACCCGGCATGCTCGGTAATGAAGGGATCTTCATTAATTCAATTATTGCTGGTGGAACTATCATTGCCGGTGGTAGCGTGCAGGACTCGATTCTTTTTCCACGAGTTTATATAGGTGATGAATCCTTTGTTGTGCATTCGGTCTTATTCGAAGGGGTTAAGGTTGGTGATGGTGCGCAATTAAAAAATTGTATTGTTGATAAGAATGTTGAAATCCCTGCAAATATTCAAATCGGCTTTGATCCTGAAGAAGATGCGAATCGTTTTACCATCAGCGAGAAAGGCATTGTTGTAATTCCTAAAGGATATGTTTTTACCTAGATTTTACATACAGTCGCAAAAATATTTCTCCGCCCTATCCAGGGGCGGTTGCACAATATCCCCGCACTAAGATTGTGCGCTGCAAATTTAATTCATCAATAATAGAGCATACATGTACTGATTATCTCTTCTTGGTGCGAAATAACCGCTAAAAACTCACAACATTTAAACTGGCACGCAACTTGCTATTACATAATTAAGATAACACTAATATAGTTTTATCCAGTGATACCGGACAAGGGCATCCAGATAATAGTGTAGAAGTGTCTGGGAATTTTTTTGCAACCAGGAAATTGGAGAAATGAGGATGAAGAAGTATTCACCGCTAAATTTAAAAATCAAACCGCTACTAAAAAGTTTAATTGTCGCAACAGGCTTGAGTGCCACACTATTGATGACAGGATTGGCCACGGCAGGTGTTGGAGCACCAGAAAAAGAAGATCTGAAATTTGGTTTTATTAAATTAACTGATATGGCACCGTTGGCTATTGCTTATGAAAAAGGATATTTCGAAGATGAAGGGCTATACGTAAAGATTGAAGCTCAGGCGAACTGGAAGGTACTTCTGGATCGCGTTATCGACGGTGAGCTTGATGGCGCCCACATGCTGGCAGGTCAACCACTCGGCGCGACGATCGGTTTTGGCACACAAGCACATATCATCACTGCATTCAGTATGGATCTTAATGGTAATGCGATCACTGTTTCAAATGATATTTGGCAACAAATGAAACCTCATATTCCACATAAGGATGGCAAGCCTATCCATCCGATTAAAGCCGATTCACTAAAACCTGTTGTGGAAAAATATAAATCGGAAGGTAAGCCTTTTAAAATGGGTATGGTGTTTCCAGTATCGACTCATAACTATGAATTACGTTACTGGCTAGCGGCTGGAGGAATACACCCCGGCTACTATGCGCCGAAGAAGGGCGATACATCCGGTACGGTTAATGCCGATACGCTCTTATCAGTAACACCGCCACCACAAATGCCATCAACAATGGAAGCCGGCACTATTTATGGTTATTGCGTAGGTGAACCGTGGAATCAGCAGGCAGTATTTAAGGGGATTGGTGTTCCAGTTATTACTGATTATGAAATTTGGAAAAACAACCCGGAAAAAGTGTTTGGTGTCAGTAAAAAATGGGCAGATAAGTATCCAAACACACACATTCGTGTAGTGAAAGCGATGATCCGTGCAGCAAAATGGTTGGATGAGAAAAACAATGCTAATCGCCCTGAAGCGGTCAAGATTTTAGCTAAAAGTAAGTATGTAGGTGCCGACTACGATGTTATTGCAAACAGCATGACGGGTACTTTTGAATACGAAAAAGGCGATAAGCGTTCAGTGCCTGACTTCAATGTATTTTTCCGTTATAACGCAACTTACCCATATTACTCAGATGCGGTTTGGTACTTAAGTCAAATGCGTCGTTGGGGACAGATTGCTGAAGAAAAACCAGATAGCTGGTACATGGATATAGCAAAGAAAGTCTATCGTCCGGATATTTACGCCGTTGCCGCAAAAGAATTAATTGCTGAAGGTAAACTGAAAGCGAGTGAATTTCCTGATTTCGCGACTGAAGATGGTTTTAAGCCACCACAGACTGATTTTATTGATGGCATTACCTATGATGGTAGAACACCCAATAAATATCTAAAGGAATTCCCAATTGGTCTTAAGGGAAAAGACGAAATTTGATCTAATAGTATTAATCCGCCCGGGAGGTCGGGTGGATTAATAAGGATCAATTTGGTTTTATTTTAAAACAGGATAGTAAAATGACTGAGCAAATTATGGCGTATGTTGGAAATGCTCGTGCAGGATTTATCGGTAACATGATTAAATTATTTAAGGGAAAAATAATGCAAGACAAGTTGCAGGCCTTAGCTAAAAGCCTTTTGTTGCCAATACTGGCATTCGGCGTGTTTTTAATGCTTTGGTCGTCTGTCGCCTCACAAATTCAAACATCATTAGGTGTTGTGCCAGGCCCCGTCCAGGTATGGGAACAAGCTGTTACTTTGTATGAGGAGCATAATGAAGAAAGGACTTCAGAGCAGGCATTTATGGATAGGCAGACGAAGCGTAATGAGGCCAAGCTGGCTAAAAACCCGGATGCTGAGATTAAAACTCGTCCTTATACAGGAAAGGCAACCTACTTTGATCAAATATGGACAAGTATCTTTACTGTGTTGACGGGATTTCTTATTGCATCGATTATTGCCATACCACTCGGAATTATCTGTGGATTAAGTACAAGTATTTACACGGCTATTAATCCTTTGATACAAATGTTTAAACCGGTATCACCATTGGCATGGTTACCCATTGTGACAATGATAGTGAGTGCAGTGTATGTAAGTGACGATCCACTCTTTTCTAAATCATATTTGAACTCGGCGATTACAGTTACTTTGTGCTGTTTATGGCCGACGATTATTAATACAACGGTTGGTGTTTCATCAATTGATAATGATCTTGTCAATGTTAGCCGCGTACTTCGTTTGGGCTGGGTAACCAGAGTTTTTAAGATTGTATTGCCATCCTCGGTACCAATGATGTTTGCAGGACTGCGTGTATCGCTGGGGATTGGCTGGATGGTGCTGATTGCAGCAGAAATGTTGTCACAGAATCCTGGTTTAGGGAAATTTGTCTGGGATGAATTTCAAAATGGTAGCTCAAATTCATTGGCAAGGATTATGGTGGCTGTATTTACCATCGGTATTGTTGGATTCTTATTGGATTGGTTAATGCTTTCATTGCAGCGCTTTGTGAGTTGGGATAAGAGCGCTACAGTTAGATAATAACGGGAAACAAAAAATGAAAAATGAACATTTATTATTGTCAAAAGTAACGATTGATTTTCCAACTGATAATGGCCCCTATAGAGCATTGGATGATGTGAATCTATCAATTGCAGAGGGCGAGTTTGTTTCCCTCATTGGACATTCGGGTTGCGGAAAATCGACGGTCCTTAACATTGTTGCTGGTCTACATCAGGCAACCAGTGGCGGTGTACTTCTGGATGGGCGGGAAGTTGATGAGCCAGGACCAGAAAGGGCGGTTGTATTTCAAAACCATTCGTTATTACCGTGGTTAACAGCATATGGAAATGTTGAATTAGCGGTAAAGCAAGTATTTGCTAGAACGAAGAGTAAGGCCGAGATGGATGAATGGATTCGTCATAATCTAGAGCTAGTGCATATGGAGCATGCGATGGACAAACGTCCATCTGAGATTTCAGGTGGTATGAAGCAACGCGTGGGGATTGCGCGGGCATTGGCAATGGAGCCAAAAGTTCTTCTCATGGATGAACCCTTTGGGGCGCTCGATGCATTAACGCGTGCACATATGCAGGAGTCACTCATGGAAATACAAAATGAGCTGCGTAATACAGTAATCATGATTACACATGATGTTGATGAGGCGGTTCTATTATCGGATCGTATCGTCATGATGACTAATGGGCCGGCTGCCACCATAGGTGAAATTTTATCCATTGATCTTGAAAGACCGCGAGACCGCTTAGCCCTAGCAGATGACCCACAATATAATCACTATCGAGCGGAAGTGCTGAAGTTCCTTCATGACCGTCACAACAAGGTGGCTGCATAATTATTTCTGAATAAGAAAATAGATGAGTAGGAGGTTCAGAACAAACAAGGTGGCAGACATTCCACGCCAGAAACCTAATGGGTTGCGTTGCATTAGTGGCTCATGTTGTTTTTTCATGAATTCCGAATTGGCATTGCCGAGGTCATGGATGAACTCAGATAACCTTGAGTAACGTTTACTTGGATCGAGTGATACTGATTTCTGAATAGCCGCATCAACCCAAATCGGTACTTCTTGATTGTAATGTTTAATCGAGATATAGCGAACGCGTTTTAATTTATTAAGTGATAGCGGGCTGCCATAAGGAAGATGGCCTGTTAGCATTTCATAACAAATAACACCAAGAGCATAAACGTCAGAACGATTAGTTCCGGTATAACCTTCAAAAAATTCAGGCGCAGCATAATTCATTGTGCCAAGCATTGGGTTGCGTTCAAATGGCACGTCAGATTCATCGACGCCAGCAATCTTGGTCGAGCCGAAATCAATAATAACGAGTCGACCACCGTTGTCGAATACAATATTGGCAGGTTTTAGATCGCGATGAACCATTTCGAGACGATGGAAAGCGCGTAGGCCACTGGCTATTTGTTCAGCAATATCACGTACACCAATATAGGAAGGGCGTGGATTATTTCGCATCCAATCTTCTAGCGTATCACCATCAATGTATTCGGTAACGTAATAAAGGAAACGTCGGCGTCGTTCTGAATTAACTATTTTTAATACATGCGGATTATCTATGCGTTTTCCTACCCACTCTTCATGAACAAACTGATCAATATAAGCTGGATCGTCTTCAAAATTTACTGATGGTGTTTTTATTATGACGCGCTCACTGGTCGAGGTGTCTTGGGCAACGTATATTTGAGTACGGTTGCTGGCATGCATTTCTCTAGTTATTAAGTACCCATCAATCGTCATACCTGCGTCTAGAAAAGGCGGGAAGGGTAAATTAGAAAGCTGAGTAAAGAAACTGGCTTCATCTTGCGTAGGAAGCCGATCAACACGGATAATCTGACATGTGACATTGTCTTTACTACCTGCTTGCAATGCCATTGTTGTTATATTGCGAGCCGCTTGTTCCGGGTTAGCCGCTTTAGCACGTAGATAATTTCTCAATTCAATATTGCTAATATATTCATGAACACCATCTGTAGTGAGCATGTAAACGTCGCCGGTTTCGACGGGGAGGCTTTTAAAATCAATATCAACATGGGCATCTGCACCCATGGCGCGACCCAGATAGGTCTTTTCACCCGCACCCCAGCTACAATGATCCTCGGTGAGGCATTCTAAATCATCATCACGTAAACGATAGATACGTGTGTCACCTACATGAAAAATATAGGCGGTACCGGACTTAATAATAAGTGCAGTGAGAGTGGTGAGCATGGCGCCAGCAGATTCGTAACTACGTTTGCCTTGGCTATAAAGCCAATTATTAAGAGAACCGAGAACTTTTTGTGCAGACGTTTTTACTGTCCAACTATCAGGTGTGCTGTAATAATCGTTAATAAAACCATTAACACAGGCCTCACTTGCATCTTGGCCTGCTTCACTTCGACTTACGCCATCGGCGATGACAAGGCATAGGCCTTTTGTGCCAAGCAAAGGTTCCTCTGGGATTTCGATTCGGCATGCATCTTCATTACAAGGCTTTAGCCCTGCATCGCTATGTAGCCCTACCTGAATTCCGTTGTATGTTTCTTTTATCATTATTTTTTTAATACAAAAAAGGTGACGTCGTCAGTATAACGACGTCACCTTGTATTGGCGAGCGTAGTGATGATTATTTAACATCAATCATCTGTACAGAACCGTCAGGCATGATTTCAGCCATTGAACCTTTGGGTTCTTCAAGGAAGAATAAAATCAAGGCTAAGACAAAGGCGGCCACGATACCAATAAAGAGGAAGAATTGGTCGTAGCTGACTAGGGAATTGACAGTAAGGAAAATAACCGCGCCAACATTACCAAATGCACCTACCATACCGGCGATTTGCCCCGTCATACGACGTTTTACTAAAGGCACCATGGCGTACACAGCACCTGAACCTGCTTTTGAGAAAATACCAGCAATGATAGTTAGACCAACGACCATCCAGATTGGCCAGGATTTATTAACCAGCCCTAGAATCAAGAATCCGGCAGTGATACCTAAAAACACAATAATGAGTGTTAATCTACGCCCGATCTTGTCACTAATCCAGCCACCGCCAGGTCGTGCAACAAGGTTAATGAATGGATAGATGCCTGCTAACAATGCGGCAGTAATTTTAGGCAACTCGAACCAATCAACATAAAACAATGCGAGCATGGAAACAACGGCCAGCTCAGTCCCAAAGGTCACAAGATAAGCAAAATCCAGAATAGCGACCTGTTTAAATTTATATTGATGCAGTGCAGGCACCGGGTTTTTTAATATATGGTAATTAATGTTCCATATTTTCCAGACTTGTACAGCATAAATGACAATCAGGATAATATAAATTGCAACACTGGCTTCTGTATTGATTAAGCCCATATTGGTTGGTGAAAGTTTCCATGTCAGTACACCCAGAGCGAAGAACAATGGAATATTCATTAGCATGTAAAGAAAGAGGTCACCACGACTGGTGATTTCCATCGCACCAGTCTTTTTTGGTTTAAAGTAGGTAGAGCCTTTCGGTGTGTCGGTGACACTAAAGAAATAAATAACGCCATAAACAATGGCTACGATACTTGCAGAGGTAAGTGCAATTCTCCAGCCACTGGCATCGCCAATGCTGGCCGCAATAAAGGGCAATGTGCCAGCCGCACCAGCAGCACCAAAATTACCCCAACCACCATAGATACCTTGTGCGATACCTGTTTGCTTAGCGGGAAACCATTCACCAATCATGCGAATACCCACTACAAAACCTGCGCCGATGAAGCCAGATAGAAAGCGGAGTATTGCTAAATGCTCATAAGTATCAGCCCAGGCAAATGCGATACTGATTGCACCGCCAAGAACCAGAATACCGGTGTACATGATTCGAGGACCCAGTTTATCAACAAGCATGCCGACAATAATTCGTGCGGGGATCGTCATGGCCACATTTAGAATTAACAACACTTTGGTTTGTTGGTCTGTTAAACCCAGTGCCTCTTTGATGTAAGGCATCATTGGCCCAAGACCCAACCAGACAACAAATGTCATAAAGAAGGCGAACCAGGTCATATGCAATATGCGATAGCGGCCTGAGAATGATAGTAAGTTAAATTTATTTTCGTCAGACATTTTAAATTCCCATTGTAGTATTACGAGTCATTAGAGCAAGCATCGTGCCATATTATTTAAATAGTTTAATGTCCGTTATGAAATTTAATTTTTTTGATGCTTAGATTGGAAAAATGACATCGTAGTGCTTGTATATAAAGGTGATTATCTAATTATTTATTTATGAATTATTGGTCAGTGGTTTTACTAATGATGGTTCAAGTTGGTTCAATCAATGCACCTTTTATATTACAAATGTCTTATATTGATGCATAATTATTAAATTACGCACTGTTATGGTGCGTTATGTTGGTGCATATGCAAATCAACGAGCACATGAATAGTGCAGAAGAGATGATATTAGCTAATAAAATCATTGAGTTATATTTTATTCTAGTATTTACATTATATTTTAGTGACTGCTAATATAACTGGCATGGTAGTTGCTCTAGACAGGGGAACCTAGAGATTAATTTTAAAGCATTATCAAAGTTGGAGTAGGGCATGAAGGAAAGATTAGTTGTCATTGGTAACGGCATGGCGGGCATGCGCACCGTGGAAGAAATTCTCAAGCTAGATGCTGAGGCCTATGACATCACTGTGTTTGGTGCCGAGCCATACGGCAACTATAACCGCATCATGCTTTCGCCTGTGCTCGCAGGTGACAAGACCATTGATGAAATTATGATTAATGATGAACAGTGGTACGTTGACAACAACATTACGCTGTACAAAGGCAGAACGATTGTTGATATTGATCGTAAAGCCCGTAAAGTTATAGTCGATGATGGCAGTGAATACGAATATGACCGCCTGTTAATCGCGACAGGTTCAAATCCTTTTATTATCCCATTGCCAGGTCATGACCTTGATGGCGTAATCGCTTTCCGTGACATTAATGATGTCGATATGATGGTAGAAGCAGCGACGAAACATAAACACGCCGTTGTTATCGGTGGTGGTCTACTTGGTCTTGAAGCGGCAAATGGTTTGATGCAGCAGGGCATGAAAGTGACGGTATTGCATTTGATGGATACCTTGATGGAACGCCAAATGGATCCTGTCGCAGGAAAAATGCTGCGACAATCATTAGAAGAACGGGGCATGGAAATTCTCATGCCAGCATCGACCAAAGAAATTGTTGGTGACGGTCATGTTGAGAAGGTCGTGCTTGAAGATGGCCGTGAAATTGAATGTGGCATAGTTGTCATGGCAGTGGGTATTCGCCCAAATATAGAACTTGCCAGCAAGGTGGGTATTCATTGTGAACGCGGCATTGTTGTGAATGACACAATGCAAACATTTGATCCGCGTGTGTATTCAGTTGGTGAATGTGTCCAGCATCGCGGTGAAGTTTATGGTTTAGTCGCACCCTTGTTTGAAATGGCCAAGGTCTGTGCGAATCAACTCGTGCAGCACGGTATTGCATTTTATGAAGGTTCAGTGACGTCAACAAAACTTAAAGTAACCGGTATTGATTTATTCTCTGCGGGTGATTTCACCGGTAATGAAAATACTGAGGAATTGGTGTTCCAGGATGCCTCACGTGGTGTTTATAGAAAACTTGTTATTGAAGACAACAAGGTTAAAGGCGCCGTCATGTACGGCGATACCATCGATGGCTCCTGGTACTTTGATCTTATGCGCGATGAAACGGATATTACTGATTTCCGTGAAAAGATTTTATTTGGCCAAGCTCATTTGGGTGACTCGGGACATGGAGATGAAAACCGAATTGAAATGATGTCAGCGTCAGCTGAGATATGTGGTTGTAACGGTGTTTCTAAAGGCGATATTGTAAATTCAATTAACATCAATAAGCTTTTAACACTGGAAGAAGTACGCGCACACACTAAGGCATCGAGTTCATGTGGTTCTTGTACGGGGTTAGTGGAAAGTGTACTGGCTCATACCATTGGTGGTGATTATTCGGTAGCACCGCATTTAAAACCAATGTGTGCCTGTACAGAGCATACGCATGATGAAGTACGTGGGGCGATTAAAACCAACGAACTGAAATCAGTGCGTGCTGCACTTGATTTCCTTGAATGGAATACACCAGATGGTTGCGGCAAGTGTCGTCCAGCAATTAACTATTATGTGATGTGTCAGTACCCAGATGCAGAGAGTGATGATGCGCAATCACGTTTCATTAACGAGCGTGCTCATGCCAATATTCAAAAAGATGCAACGTACTCAGTCATACCGCGTATGTGGGGTGGTGGCACTACGCCAACAGAGCTGCGTGCGATTGCCGATGTTGCTGACAAGTATGAAGTGAAAACGGTACATGTAACCGGCGGCCAACGTATCGGTCTTTATGGCCTGACGAAACAAGAGTTGCCAGAAGTGTGGAGTGATCTAAATCAAGCCGGTTTGGTGTCAGGTCATGCATACGGTAAAGCATTACGTACAGTGAAAACCTGTGTAGGTAAGGAATGGTGTCGTTTTGGTACACAAGACTCTACACAACTCGGTATAGATCTGGAAAAAATGACTTGGGGTTCATGGACTCCGCATAAATACAAAATGGCAGCGTCAGGTTGTCCACGTAACTGTGCCGAAGCAACAATTAAAGATTTTGGTGTGGTGTGTGTTGATTCTGGTTATGAATTACACGTGGGTGGAAATGGCGGTATTAAAGTGCGTGTTACTGATTTGCTGACTACAGTTAAAACAGATGAAGAAGTGTTAGAATATGGCGCCGCCTTCATGCAGATATATCGTGAAGAAGCGCATTACTTGGAACGTACCGCACCCTGGATTGAACGTGTTGGTCTGGCCTATGTGAAAGAACATATTGTTGATGATCCAGATAATCGTAAGGCATTAGCTGCACGGTTCCACTTCTCGCAAAGTTTTTCACAAGATGATCCATGGGAAGCACGTGCCAAGGGTGCCGAGAAGCATGAGTTTGAATCAATGAAAAGCATTAATGCGTAAGCATCTACAACGAGATAATACGATGAGTGAAGAATGGGTTGAAGTAGGTAGTTTGAGTGATATTCCCAAATTGGGTGCGCGTGTTGTAAATGCCCCGGGTGGTGATATTGCAGTTTTTCGTACGGCAGAAGATGGTGTATTTGCTCTACGTGATGCTTGTCCTCATAAGGGAGGACCACTATCACAAGGTATCGTTCATGGTGATCGCGTTTCTTGTCCGCTGCATGATTGGAAAATATTACTTGATAGTGGCACTGCGGTTGCCCCTGATGTAGGTTGTGCTGCCAGCTATCCGACTAAGATGGATGGCGATACTATATTTTTATCATTAACACCGAATGAAGGTTGTCCGAACAAGGATTAACCGCGCAGGTACGTAAAGATGCTTTTTGGCCGTAAACAAAAGAATCCAATTAAGATCGCCGATAAAGGTGTGGTTGAGTGGAAGTACACAACTTGTGGTTACTGTTCGACAGGCTGTTCCATTGAGGTGGGTCTTGATGATAATGGTGCGGCGGTTGCTAGCCGTGGTGTTGCTGGTGCGGACGTTAATCGTGGCAAATTATGCCTGAAAGGTATTTTTGAACACGAATTATTTTACTCATCGAATCGTGGTCGTGTGCCGCTTGTACGGGATAAACGGCATGATGAGTTCGCAGAAACTACATGGGATGCAGCGCTGGATAAAACCGCCAGTGAAATTAAACGCATTCAGGAAACCTATGGTCGTGATGCTTTTGCGGTAGTCTCTACTGGTCAGATTATGACCGAAGAATTTTATACACTGGGTAAGCTAACGCGTGGTGTATTGGGTACGAATAACTACGATGGCAACACCACCTTGTGTATGTCATCGGCAGTATCGGGTTACAAGCGTTCTTTTGGTTCTGATGGTCCTCCCGGTTGTTATGAGGATTTTGAGCATACTGAGTGTTTGTTGGCATTAGGTTCAAACTTGCCAGAACAGCACCCAATTATTTACTGGCGCTTAAAACAAGCTTTAGAAAAACGTAATTTTCCTGTGATTGTTGTTGACCCGCGTGTCACTATGTTTGCACAAATGGCTGATATACATTTACCGATTACACCCGGTACTGATCTGGTTTTATTAAACTCGCTGGCCTATGTGATCATGGATGAAGGTCTTGAAGACCGCGCCTACATTGAAGCACATACCAATGGTGCGAAAGAATTTGAAGAACTCGTATCGGGATACGATCCCGTTACGGCCTCACGTATCTGTGGTATTGATGAAGATACCATCCGTAACGTTGCACGCATCTACGCGAAAGCGGGCGCGGCGATGACAATTTGGACCATGGGTATTAATCAAAGTACACATGGCTCGGATGGGGTTGTCGGTATAAATAACCTAAACCTGATTTCGGGTAATATTGGTAAACCCGGTGGTACTAGTTTATCGATTACCGGTCAGTGTAATGCCATGGGTACACGGGAATGGTCTTCTTGTTCGGGACTGCCGGGGTATAGAACACTCGAAAACCAGCAGGATAGAAAAGATGTTTCTGAATTCTGGGGAATAGATGAAGACTTTTTGCCTGAGAAACGTGGCCTATTTCAGACCGATATTTTCCCTGCGATTGAAACCGGTGAAATTAAAGGTATGTGGTTGATTGCGACTAACCCGATGACCTCGATGACCAACACTGCGCGTATCCGTAAAATACTCGAGAAGCTTGATTTTCTTGTTGTACAAGATGCCTACGCTGATGTTGAGACCAATGAATACAGTCATGTGTATTTCCCCGCAGGGATTTGGGCAGAGAAAGAAGGTTGCTTCACGAATACCGAACGTCGCGTTAACTTGATTCGCAATGTGCTGCCACCCTATGAGCAATCAAAGCCTGATTTATGGATCTTTAATCAGATGGCGAAGCGTTTTGAAAATGGCACTAAGATAAACTTTCCTGAAACATCGGAAGGGGCCTTTGAAGAAATGCGCCAGTTATCAAAAGGTCGCATGATGGATTACTCCGGTATGACCTATGACAAGATCGAACAACAACGTGGCTTGCAATGGCCTTGTCGTGACGAAGAAGGCAAAGAAAATGGTAGTCAACGTCTTTATACCGATGGCAAGTTCCAGTATGAAGATGGTAAGGCCAAATTAATTCCTTTGCCGTTTGTTGATAACAATGAAGTGCCTGATGATGACTATCCTTTCTGGATGAACAGTGGCCGTGTGGTTGAACATTTCCATACACGTACGCGTACCGGTAAGGTTGGCAATCTTAATAAGTTTAGTCCAACGCCGTACATGGAGATGAATCCTGATTCAGCAAAAGACTTGGGAATTAAATCGGGTAGTTATGCGCGGTTGACGTCACGTCGTGGTGATGCAGTCGTCATGGTGCAATTAACCCAGCGTGTGCCGCCGAATATGGTCTTTATCCCGTTTCATTTTCATGAATGCGTAAACCGCGTCACGCTTGGCTTGTTGGATCCACATTCACGCCAACCCGCATTTAAACAGTGTGCGGTTAAAATTGAAGCTGCGGATGATCAAGCAGCAGCGGCGGTGCGTAATGCTGCCGCACGTACTTACTAGAAGATTGAGATACTCATGTTTAAAGTAAGAAAAGACGAACCCGATTATGCCTTTGTACCAAAGGCAGATGGCCCTGACGAGAACCGCTATGGTCAGGCAATTGATCTTGCAAAAAACCATGCGGATTTAACGGGTAAAAGCCTCAATATTAATGGCGACTCTTCAATTAGTGAAAACCCGGATCGTTATAAGCAGCATGGCTTCTACTTTAATGCAGATAACTGTATTTCATGTCATGCCTGTGAATCGGCTTGTAGTGAAAAGAATGATCTTGCGCCGCATCTGGCATTCCGTTCGGTAGGTTATGTGGAAGGGGGAACATACCCGGATTATCATCGTCTTAATATTTCGATGGCCTGTAACCACTGTGATGATCCAGTCTGCTTAAAAGGCTGTCCAACCCGTGCCTATACCAAGTTCGCCGAATATGGTGCGGTATTACAAGATCCGGATATTTGTTTTGGCTGTGGTTACTGTACCTGGGTATGTCCTTACAATGCACCGCAACTTGATCCGGTGAAGGGTGAAGTCGAAAAATGTAATATGTGTGTGGATCGTTTGGAGGTTGGTTTGAAACCAGCCTGTTCCTCAGCATGTTTGGCTGGCGCGCTCGATTTTGGTGTTATTGAAACCACACCAGAGAATCGTGATCAACTTGAAGTTCAGATCCCCGGTTTCCCTTCACCAGAGATCACACATCCGAATATCCGTTTTGAACAAAAGAAATCACTGCCACGTGAAATGACGCGTCCCGATACCATGCCTCTGCGTTATGAACGTGATGAACAAGGCCAGGGCGAATTTAAGACCAAGGTTCACGAACAGCTTGAAGAAAAACAATGGAACCTGAGTAAGCTTCGTTCACGTGAAGATCCACTGGTATTGTTTACCCTGATCTCACAAATGGTGGTGGGCGCATTCTTGTTTTTATTTGCAGCACCGATGCTCGGTTTGAATGAATTAACGCCAACCGCACATCCATTGGCTTATTCGTTATTACTATTTGGTTTGCTCGGCATTGAAACCTATGCCTTGTTTATTTCGACAATGCATCTGGGTAAACCACATCGTTTTTATCGTGCCTTTAATAACCTGCGCTATTCACCCGTGAGTCGTGAAGTAGCCAGTTTAGCGGTGTTTTATAATTTATTAGGCGCGTATGCACTCATTGTGACATTCCCCTTTGTGTTAACCGATTGGTTGGGCATGTCAGTAGAGGTTGTTGCCATGCTTACCAGTATAGCCGGTTGGGCAGCGGTGATTTCGGGGCCGGTTTCGCTATTCTTCATGCACAGTATTTACCGCATCAAAGCGCGTCCGTTCTGGAATCACTATCAGGTGCTAACCAGCTTCTACGGAAATATGTTTGCACTAGGCGGACTATTAATTGGTCTGGTTTATGGCAGCGTATTGCTATCACAAGGACAAGATATTTCATTATTGCTGAATATCAGCGCTTGGCTGATGTTATTTGGATTAACGTTAGAGGCCGTTGGTTTGTGGCGTCATGCTGCAGACATGAATAAGCAGGGCGGTGAAGGCGCAGGTTCTCACTATATGCAGCGTAGTGAATTCGGTAAGACCTATCTCGCACGCAACAGTGGCCTGGCATTATCCATTGTTATGGTCTCGCTGATACTATTGGCTGCACCCGTTGGTGTCGTAGCATTAGTCAGTATGATTGTTGTTGCCTTAACAATGCTGGCAGCTGCATTGGTTGGCCGTGCATTATTTTATGTATTGGTGATACCAACGACCATGCCAGGCGCTTTCTTTTGGAAGAACAAAGGTTTTGAAGATCATGCGCGCGAAACCGGTTTGGCAAGTATGCCACAAGTTGGCATCGTGCCTGATTCACACTAATGAAAGACGTAGGTCGGATTAGCTATGTTATAGCGTAATCCAAAGCATATGTTAAAACAACATATTGGATTTTTAGACTTGTGAACTCAAATGTCGACTAGATGAGGCGTATCCAATGAGCTATCTGCTGAGGATGAGCCAGTGCGGTCAGAGCATTCCCAGCCAATGTAATCAATATCGGTATTTTTGAGGGATTCTAAAATAGTGATAATGCGTTCTGTTAAGGCTCGTTCTTCTAAAACCACCTTGTCTTCACCAATCAATTCATACATAACGTGTGTAACACCAATATCATCAACAAGGTGTCTTTCGTTTGTTTCAAAATAATTAATATTTAGCTTATTTAATAAAGCAATATACTGCTTAAGTTCTTCATGGTTTGATGAGCAGAATTTATGCCAAATATGCCTTTCAGTTCCAGTGAAATGCGAAACAGGACATTGTGTGAATTCACGCATAGCCTGTCGGTTGGCATTTATAATTGAACTCTTGTTATCACTGTTTATTAGCGTAAACATATTTCCTCAGCAATATTTCAATCGTCTTCAGGAACACCTTGCCAAAGCATTTCATAACCGACTTCATAGGTTGCATCACAGAAATCACCTAATTCTGAAAAATGCTTCTTAAAGAGCTCATCGGCATGTGATTTTTCATGTTGATCAAATGAATTCCAGTACGTGATAATAACGAGATCGCCCATGCTTTGCTTGATGCGTTTATTGTCACTATCATCATCGTTTAAAGTACCTTCATCTGATACGAATCCAGCATTTTTATAAACTTGGCCACCGATAAAACCGCCGTGATCATCGCCGTAATTATTCTTGACGACATTACACATATTGCCGAGCACGAGCTCAACATCTTCAACAGTAACACCGTCTTTTAGATCGACAACGTTAAACAGCATGACACAGCCGAAGGGGATACTAATTGGATGAAACATAATTTGTCCTTATAAAATAAATGGAATTACAGTAAGCGTTACCAGTATATTAACAATAATAGAGCTTTAGTCATAATGTATTCGTTAAAGATGCTTTCCATAATGACTTTATAAGCGCTTTAATGTGTCAATCTGACTTCTTCGAATATCTCGTATTAATTAAGAGTTCAGGATAAACGTTTTAGTTCAAATTAATATATCGCTCTAATTAAGAGATATTATATTTTTATGTGAATTTTAAATATTGTTACTGATTTCTGGAAGAAAAACACCAATTAACACGACAATTAAACCAACTCTATTTATTATTAATTCTGAGTTTATGAGTTTTTCTTTTTTTTGCCCAAAATTGTATTAAAGTACTCGTGTCTTTTGTGCGCTTTGCATAAAGAATTAATGAAATAATAAGCATAAAGAGCCCAGCAGCTGAAATAATGTTTGAAAATAAATTAATGCCTTCCAATGCCTATTTCCTTTTTATCTGCGCACAACGGTTGAGATCGGCAGCGAATGTAGACTGGCAATGCTTTTTTTCTGCAAAGGGCATGATAGACAATTACGCCCAGTGGAGTGCTTTGTAAGAGTTTTTTATTAAGAGCCAAGGTGGGCTTATTTTTCAGTGAGCAGGGCACGCAAACTACTTAAGGTTGCACGTCCTTCTTCTTGGGCTTCTTCCGGATCTTGTTTTTCACCTTCAAAATGTAATAGCTCCTGAGGGATTTCATCAAGGAATCGACTCGGGGTACATTGAATCATTTCACCATAGCGTTTACGGCGCATAGCATAGCTGAATGACATGGTTTTTTGTGCGCGGGTAATACCTACGTAGGCGAGGCGGCGTTCTTCTTCAATATTATCTTCTTCAATACTCATGCGGTGAGGCAGTAGGTCTTCTTCCATGCCTACGAGATACACGTGTGGGAATTCGAGTCCTTTAGCCGCATGTAGTGTCATGAGATGAACATGGTCACCGTCTTGTTCGTCATCACGATCAAGTATGTCGAGCAAGGTTAGGCGACTCACAATGTCACCTAATTCGGCGTCGGTAGATTTATTTGATAGCCGTTCAATCCATGAGATAAGTTCGTCGACATTTTCCATTTTACGTTTGGCTATTTTTTCATCGGGATAACTATCGAGTAGCCATTGCGGGTAATCAATATCGCTGACGAGACTTTTAACGACAAAGGTTGGCGCATTATTTTCTGCTGAATGAACCTGGCCATCGAGCCATTGACAAAAACTTTGGATACGGCTGACGGCACGGCCTGGTAATGCATGGACAATCGATGGATCATGCATCGCCGCGAATAGGCTTGATTTAGTATCAGCCGCATAGGCGACAAGTTTTTCTAATGTGCCGGGACCAATTTCTCGGCGCGGTGTATTAATAATGCGTAGCATGGCATTGTCATCATCCGGGTTGGTGATGACGCGCAGGTAACACATGATGTCTTTTATTTCGGTGTAGGCAAAAAACGATGTGCCGCCACTCAGGTAATAGGGGATATTGTATTCACGTAGTGCGCGTTCAAATAATCTCGATTGGTGATTACCGCGATACAAGATCGCATAATCTCTGTGTGCAGTACGGTGTTTGAATTTATGATGTAGTAGGCGTGTAGTGACTTTTTCTGCTTCTTGTTCTTCATTGGCGGCGCGAATCACTTGTAGTGATTCACCAAAGCCCAATTCACTCCAAAGTGCTTTTTCAAATACGTGTGGATTATTTGCAATAACACTGTTTGCTGCTTGTAGAATCCCACCCATGGACCGGTAGTTTTGTTCCAGTTTAATTATTTTTAGATGCGGATAATCTTCTGCGAGCAGGTTCATGTTTTCCGGTTGCGCACCGCGCCATGCATAAATAGATTGATCATCATCGCCGACGACAGTAAGGCAACCACGGTCGCCGACTAATAGTTTAACCAGTTCATATTGGGTTCTATTGGTGTCTTGATACTCATCAACTAGAAGATATTGTATTTTTGCACGCCAGCGATTGAGTACATCAAAGTTTTTGTTTAATAATTGTACGGGAATAAGTAATAGATCATCAAAGTCGATGGCATTACAGGCGTGCAGATGTCGATCATAGGCTTCATATATTTCTGCCATTCGACCTTGTAATTGATCTTCGGCGGTTGCCATGGCTTGTTTGTGGCTTGTGCAGGCCGACTTCCATTTTGATATTTGGTTTCTTACCAGGCGTAGTCGTTCATCGGTTTCACCTCTAGCGAGCTCATTGATCACGGCCATGCTGTCGGTGTCATCGTAGATTGAGAAGCCTTTACGCAAACCCAGTGTTTCGAGCTCATCGCGAATAATGTTTAGCCCGAGGGTATGGAAAGTACTTATGCGCAGGCCTTTGCTTACATTTTTATCCAGCATCTCACTTATACGCGAGCGCATTTCACGTGCTGCCTTGTTGGTAAAGGTCACCGCTGCAATGTAGCGTGGCTCAATGCCATGCGTGCTAATTAATTCAGAAATTTTGGTGGTAATAACACGAGTTTTACCACTACCGGCACCGGCAATGACGAGCAGGGGGCCTTGACGATAATGTACGGCTTCACGTTGGCTTGGGTTAAGCGATGACAATGACATGGCGTTGGCTAACATCCTGATATTTAAGTATTATTTACACAGGACTACTGTTTACAGCGGATACCATGATACCCTCTATGATACATAAAAATTATCACTCATACAGCCAAAACTATGTCTGAAGATACACAGTCACGCATCGCCGCTTTGTTCCAAGACTATCGTGAAAGTTTGCCAGCAATATTGCTTGAGCTGGAACGGTCATGGTCGAGCTTGCAAAAGGCTTGGGAGCCAGACATAGCAGCCGAGTTTGACCGTAAGGTGCATGGTTTAGCCGGTTCAGCGGCAACCTTTGATCTTGAGGAAATAGGTGCAGTAGCAAGAGAGCTTGAATACTGCTTTAAACCAGTGTTCGACATGGAATATGACACGAGTCATTCGAGCTGGTTGGAATCAAGCCAGTTACTAGCGAGGTTGAAAGAGCTGATTGAATCCTGTCAGAATTAGCTGATGGATCCCCACAAAATATGACGCACTCTGTCATTGCGAGGAAGCACTGAAAAATAAGTATTTTTCAGTACTGCCGTGGCAATCTCGCGGTTAGTACTGACATATCATGAGATTGCTTCGTTCATTTCATTCTCTCGCAAAGACATGTTTTTATTACCGTATACAGTCGTTTTTTGTTACGCCGTTGTTTTGCTCGCATTTATTATTAATTTTGTCGGGATACCTCAGCAGAGTTAGTTAGGCACAACATCAACTTTTATGTGGAGTTGCGAGTCGACATTGCGGCTACGGCGCGTTGAATGGACTATCCCCGACGTAGTCTGATTAGACTGCTGAGTTATACCTCCAATACTGATCCATTCGCCTATACGCCCACGTAAGGTGGTACCTGTATGTTGCGTATTGAATGTTTGCCTACCGTGGCGATCAATACTGGTGCGGTTTTGTAGCACATCTAAATTGACAAATTCTCCAGAGAGTCGGGGCACAACATAAAAGCCACTGGTGGCATTTTTATATTGCACTGAGCTACTTTTATTACCGAATTGATCAACACTGCGCTGACCAACAGGAACCAGTTGTCCTGTTTGGATAAAGGCCTGACGACCTTCGATAACATTAATGCGCCGAATCGAATCATCATTAATAGAACGACGTGTTTCATGTAGACGCACGCTGGCTGGGCCACCGCCATTAACCGATGCCTCTACATCACCGGATTTAACGGTTCCCGATGCGTTGATTCTGTTTCTATTAAGTGTCTTGCCACCACCATGACGCAAGCTGATGGTAAGTTGCTTTGGTGGGCTGTCTATTTGCCGAACAACTTCATGAGCTTGAGCAATATCTTTTTCTGAACCACGAATAATTAATTTGTAACCTTGAGAGCTGAGTCCGACACCAGGTTCAAGTAGTGGTTTAATAATAGAAATAATTTCGTCTGCGCTACGCCCATGCAATTGAATAACTTCAATGCGCTCTGCGGCAAAGCTTGTGAAGGCAAACAGTAAAAGAGAAACAGTGAGTAGAAGTCGATTGATTTTAAACTGAGTCATGACTTTCACCTGCATTGGTTAGAGACTTAATCTACGAAGATTGGGATCGAGCTCAGCTTCATCCCACATGGCAGTATACGCTTTACTGGTTTCTCTTAATTGACGTGCTGCCGAAAAATTAATGTCGGCATTGTATTTGTCGGAAAAGGGGCGGCGAATCCATGCCTTGGAATCTGCAATAAGCCATGCTTCGTTAAATTCCTTGAAGCGCTTGCCTTGAATGCGAATATCAATAAAGGATGTCAGCCTGCGCGCAAGTTCAACCAGCCGATGACCGTGTTTAATTACATTCTCGCTATCTTGTATGAGGATACGAATTTTTGCTTTCGGGCTACTCGTCGCTAGGTGTTTAACGGCGGCTGTAAATTCTTCGTTATCGTAAATTTTATGGTCAAGATCGCGGCTAATAATATCGAGAGAATGATGTGCTTGTGTCACCAGCGCAATACTCGCAATGCGATTTTGTTCGGCGCTCTCCAACTTTAGCGTGACTGATTCGCCGATTTGGCTGTCGCCTAATAGATTGTCGATTTCATCATTCATGATATATCCAGCACCATTTTATAATGAGGTATACCGGCATCCAGGAATTCATCACCCACTGCGTCGAATCCGTGGCGTTGGTAAAAGCCTATGGCCAACGTTTGTGCATTAAGCTTAATTTCTTTGACAGCCAATAAACCAGCTTGTTCCAATAGCGTTTTGAGCATTAACGAGCCAATGCCTTGTTGTCGATACGGTTTTAGTACAGCCATACGGCCAATGTGTGCCGTGCGTTGCGTTTTATGCATTCTCGCTGTTGCAACATCGTTTGTTTTATCGCATGAAACGAGTAAATGCAGACATTCTGTATCGAGTCCATCCCATTCTAATTCGACTGGGACTTGTTGTTCAATAATAAAGACTTGTTGCCGAACTGCCTTTATTGCCTCTTGTTCATCAAGTTTAGACCAATCGGCAATTTTGACATGCCAACTAGTCGTCATAATCTTCATCACTTTCGAATTCAAGCAAACCGATTTCGTACCAGGCCGACAATAAGGCAAGACATTGCGGGTTCGCAAGCCAATCGGACAGGTCGTTCGTGGTAAATTGGCGGTGGTTACAAATATGTTTGGCGATGGATGCATTTGCGCCGCGAAGGTTAAGCGTACTGCTGTCGATATAAATATCGGTGCTGTCAGTATTTTCTATATACGCAAAACGGCTGGCGGCATTGCGACGTAGAATTTCACCTTGTTGAATATGCTGTAGGAAATCTTCCGAGTTTGTTTCTGGTTCAACGGGAATAGTATCAAGCGTATGCAGCGTGCTGGTAATGAACTGACCAAACCATTGCTTTATATCTGCTTCGTCACTTGGAATATTTTTAATTAACGCGGAAATATTGTTAATGGCATCGGCCGTTATTTCGCCGCAGTTATTGCTTTGTAGAGAGGGATCGCGATAGCGACGTTCTGTTTCGTCATTTTGTTTTAAAGTGCACTGATCAATATAATCGCCGAGCAACTCAAGTTGGGTTGGTGCGCGAAGTCCAATGGAGTAGGTCATACAAGGTTTGTCGCTGACGCCGTAATGTTGCACGCCTGGCGGCAAGTAGAGCATGTCACCGGGTTGTAATAGAAACTCTTGTTCAGCCGTAAAGTTTTTCAGAATCTTAAGATCAATATCGGCAATTAATTCTTCATCATCTTTTGCACTGCTAATCTGCCAACGACGAGTCCCCATTCCTTGTAATAAGAACACATCATATTGATCGGTATGCGGGCCTACGCCACCGTGTGGGGCGGCATAACTTGCCATGATGTCATCAATGCGCCATGCGGGTAAAAAGGCAAAGGCTTCGAGTAATAAATCCAGTTCGGAAATATGTTTATTTAAATCTTGCACCAGTACTGTCCAGTGCGTTTCTGGCAGCGAGGTGAAGTCTTCCTCAGTAAAAGGATTCTGTCGTACTTGCCAATCGTTATTACCATTATCAAGAATAATGCGCGCGGCGATCTCATCTTCACAGGCAAGGCCGGCAAGTTCTTCAGGCTCTAATGGATCTTGGAAGCCAGTTAAGGCCGCAGGGATGTGCAGCGGTTTCTGTTGCCAATAGTCGCGTAAAAATTCATTGTGGCTCATGCCATTTGGAAACGTCAGTGTGATTGGCATTGAGATAATTCCGTTAATCTTGAACGACAGGCAAAATAAACCCGGACTGCTGGGGTGGGGGATGCAGTCCGGGTATGGTGGGTGCAATCGATGGTAACGAGTGGGGTAGGAAGGAGTCACACATCGTTTGCTGCCTGGTGACTACTATCCCGAATACCTCGGATTAACACTGTGCGCTGGTTCACATAATGGCTCATTGACTAAATTAGAGCTTTTGCGCCTGTTCGATGGCATTACCAATATAGGAGGCTGGGCGGAGTGCTTTTAGACGTGTCTTCTCAGCATCGGGTATTTCCAATGAGTCAATAAACACCGCTAAAGAAGCGGCATCAATGCGCTTGCCACGCGTCAGTTCTTTGAGTTTCTCATATGGCTTTTCAATAGCATAGCGGCGCATGACGGTCTGAATGGGTTCCGCTAGCACTTCCCAATTGTCGTTTAGATCGGCATCCATTTTTTCAGCAGAAGGGTCTAGCTTACTGATGCCCTTAAGTGTTGATTGGAAGGCGATTAGGCTGTGTGCAATACCGACACCGAGATTACGCAATACAGTGGAATCGGTGAGATCACGCTGCCAGCGAGAAATAGGCAACTTGCTTGAAAGATGCCCCAAAATTGCATTGGCAATACCAATATTACCCTCAGAGTTCTCGAAATCGATAGGATTGACCTTGTGCGGCATTGTCGATGAACCGACTTCACCGGCAATGGTCTTTTGCTTGAAGTAACCAATCGAAATGTAGCTCCAGATATCACGGTCAAAATCGAGCACAATGGTATTAAAGCGTGCCAGGGCATCGAAATATTCTGCAATGTAATCATGTGGCTCAATTTGGGTTGTGTACGGGTTCCAATCCAGACCAAGTCCTTCGACAAATCCTTTGGCAAATTTGCTCCAATCAATGTCCGGGTAGGCACTGAGATGGGCATTATAGTTACCCACGGCACCATTCACCTTGCCCAGCAGCTCGATTTTGGAGAGCTGCTGACGTTGCCTCTGTAAACGCGCAGCAACATTGGCCATTTCTTTACCTAAGGTAGAAGGCGAAGCCGGTTGACCATGTGTACGACAAAGCATCGGTTGTGCCGCGTTGTCGTGAGCAAGTGAGGTAATCGCGTCAATAAGCTCATCCATCATTGGCAGCAGAACATCGTTGCGTGCCGCGCCCAGCATAAGGGCGTGTGAAAGATTGTTGATGTCTTCTGAGGTGCAGGCAAAGTGCAGGAATTCATTAACGGCATGTAGCTCAGCGTTGTCAGCAATCTTTTCTTTTAGAAAGTATTCAACCGCCTTTACATCATGATTGGTGGTGCGCTCAATATCTTTTACGCGTTGCGCATCATCTTCACTAAAATCGTTCACGATGGAGTTTAATACCGCATTAGCATCACTACCTAATGTCGCCACTTCACTGATTTCGTCATGTTCGGCAAGGGCTTGTAACCAACGAACTTCAACCAGTACACGATGACGTATTAGACCATATTCGCTGCAAATGCTGCGTAATACGCTGGTTTTATTGCCATAACGGCCATCAATAGGGGAAACTGCGGTAAGTGAAGAAAGTTGCATGTTGTTATCCGGTTCTTAAATTATAGATAGGCGGAGATTGTGCCATAAAACGATCAATTCAGGCACTATAAGCATGTAAAAAGAATTTATTTTGCCAAGATTAACACTTCTGGTTTTAGTTTTTTGCCCCCGATTGAAGCCATAGCTGCATGAGCACTTTGATTTGAGATTGGTATTTCAGTCCTTCTATTTCACATTTAGCGCGAAATGTTGATAAAAGGTCTTCCTGAACTTTCATGCTAATTAATTTGGATTTGGTCTGCGTTGTTTTTAATGAATTGCTTTGTAGTAAGCGAAATTGTTCCAGGTAGGCAAGCACTTGTTCAGGCGTTGCTTTGCTTGACTGTGCCAGGTAGTCATCATTAAAGTATTGCACGGGTCTCATTGGAGTTTCTCCAACGCACGAATATCCTCTAGATCTTGAGGACGTCCAGAGGCTTTTTTCATTTTGATTAACTCATCGATTGTTGCAATATTAATTGTCATGCCATCTGCTGATAATGTTTCTGTCTTCATCTTGTTTGCATCATGCGTAATGATGATGTCGATTAATTCAAGCGGGTTATTGTTGTTGATGAAGGACCAGGCGATGAGGTTGCGGTTGTTAATATATTCATCGCGAAACTGAAATACCTCTTTGGCAGAAACAGGCAAACGAGGTGTTAAACCAATGCCGGTTAAGGCTTTTTCGAGCAGTTCGTATTGTTGCTCATCGAGAGCAATGACAAAATCCAGATCGACGGTGCCTCGAACCGCACCGTGTAGGGCGACAGCATATCCGCCGACTAATGCGTAGTTAATGTCGGTTTTATTTAGTGCGTCGATAACTGTTTTAATAAACACGCACAAAGTATATACCGGTATATATCAAATGTGAACTGAAAGAGGGATTAAAAGCCAAATAAAAGCCCCGCAAGCGGGGCTGAGTCAATCTGGGTAATACTTAGTTATTGTTATGTTAGGTTCCAGCCTGCGCCGCAGGACTGAGTATTAGAGCTAAGTTGTGTCAATTGATGTTTTTTAGCGGAATCGCGCCGTTCTTTACGTTGATTGGCTAGCCATTCATTCGTTACCGCGATACGGTTTTTCACCAATTCATGGCGTTTAACAGCTTTGGAACTTGGTTTTACTGCATTTTGGGTAATGACTTGTTTCGTTGTGTCAGCCTGAACCGATAGGGCAGGTTCGCTTGTGGGGCTCATAACGATGCCAAGACTGAAAAACAATGCGATAGTGGTGTCCATAATCTTCTCCAAAGCAGCGTGAACAGGCTTTCATTAGGCCTTATTCTGTCAGGCTTTTCCGTGATGACGTTCACGGTTGGGTGATCCAGCCTGATGTTACTGGTATATTTAAAAACTTCTTTATTTAGTTATAGTTACAAGTTCTTTATAAAGCAAATTATTATGACAATTTTCTAAGTTATTTTTATAAATGGCTATGTTGTCACTTAAACATAGCTTGAGTCAGCGTTATTAACAGTATGATAAAATGGCTGTTTGTAATTTGGCGTGTGTGAAGGCCTATGAAACGGTAGAATACCCACCCGGTCTAGTCGAGACTGGTGAAACCAAAATCGCCTAATACAGGCAAGAAGGAGAGAACGTGCTAGAGCAATACCGTCAACATGTCAGTGAACGCGCTGAACAAGGTCTACCCCCATTAGTGCTGGATGCCTATCAAACGGCAGATTTGGTTGAATTATTAAAGAATCCGCCTGCTGGCGAAGAAGACGCGCTGCTCGAATTATTTGTTCACCGAATTCCACCGGGTGTTGATCAGGCCGCTTATGTTAAAGCTGGTTTTTTAACGGCAATCACCAAAGCTGAAGCAACATCGCCATTGATTGATGCCGCACGCGCGGCTGAGTTATTAGGCACGATGTTCGGCGGTTACAACATAACGACATTGGTTGAGTTACTTGATAATGATGAACTCGCGCCTATTGCTGTTAAGGCATTGTCTAAAACCTTGCTGGTTTTTGATGCCTACCATGATGTGATGGAAAAAGCGGCTTCAAATAGCTATGCCAAGCAGGTTGTTGATGCCTGGGCGGAAGCCGAATGGTTTACAAGTCGTGAGTCATTGGTTGAATCAATGACGGTGACTGTCTTTAAAGTTGACGGCGAAACCAATACCGATGACTTGTCTCCTGCCTCTGAAGCATGGAGTCGCCCGGACATTCCTTTGCACGCGAAAGCCATGTTAATTAATTGCATGCCAAATGCCTTGGCCGTGATTGATGAATTAAAAGAAAAAGGTCATCCACTTGCTTATGTTGGTGATGTGGTTGGTACTGGTTCTTCACGTAAATCGGCAATCAATTCTGTGCTGTGGCATATGGGAAATGATATTCCTTACGTGCCCAACAAACGCCAGGGTGGTGTAGTGCTTGGTGGCAATATTGCGCCGATTTTCTTTAACACCGCAGAAGATTCAGGTGCCTTACCTATCGAATGTGATGTAACAGGTATGCAAACCGGTGATGTGATTACTATTTACCCATACAAGGGTGAAATACATAACGAAGTAGGTGAGGTGATTAGTACCTTTACGCTTACACCCATAACGATGCCCGACGAGGTACGTGCCGGTGGTCGTATTCCATTGATTATTGGTCGCACACTCACCGATAAAACGCGTATGGATCTTGGTCTACCTGCATCAGAATTATTTACTCGCCCGGTTGCCCCAGAAGACACAGGCAAGGGTTTTACTCTAGCTCAGAAAATGGTCGGCCATGCTTGTGGCGTTGATGGTGTCCGTCCCGGTACGTATTGTGAACCGCGCATGACAACCGTTGGCTCGCAAGATACAACCGGCGCCATGACACGTGATGAATTGAAAGAACTTGCGTGTTTAGGATTTTCTGCCGATCTGGTTATGCAGAGTTTTTGTCATACCGCCGCTTATCCAAAGCCGGTTGATATTACTTTACAACATCAGTTGCCTGAATTTATTCAAACACGTGGTGGTGTATCACTTCGTCCTGGTGACGGTATTATTCATTCATGGCTCAATCGTATGATTCTGCCCGACACAGTGGGTACCGGTGGTGATTCTCATACACGTTTTCCATTAGGCATTAGTTTTCCGGCCGGTTCCGGTTTGGTTGCCTTTGGTGCGGCTTTAGGCGTGATGCCACTGGATATGCCTGAATCGGTATTGGTGCGTTTTAAAGGTGAAATGCAGCCGGGAATCACATTGCGTGATTTGGTTAATGCGATTCCTTATGTCGCGATTCAAAAAGGCTTATTAACAGTTGAAAAGAAAAACAAGAAAAATATTTTTTCTGGTCGCATTCTCGAGATTGAAGGCTTGCCTAACCTGAAGGTGGAACAAGCCTTTGAACTTTCTGATGCATCCGCTGAACGTTCAGCAGGTGGCTGTACTGTACACCTGAACAAAGAACCGATTTGCGAATACCTTGAATCGAATGTGACCTTATTGAAATGGATGTTGTCAGAAGGTTATGGTGATGCGCGGACAATTCAGCGTCGTATTAACGCAATGCAGACATGGTTAGATGATCCGCAATTATTAGCGCCTGATAGTGACGCCGAGTATGCCGAAATTATTGAAATTGATTTGGCGACGATTACCGAACCTTTACTGGCATGCCCGAATGATCCGGATGATGTGAAATCATTATCGGAAGTCGGCGAGGTGAAGATTGATGAAGTCTTTATCGGTTCATGTATGACGAACATCGGTCATTATCGTGCGGCAGGCAAGGTTCTGGAAAAAGTGACCAATGTACCTGTGCGCTTGTGGATTGTGCCGCCAACAAGAATGGATGCGCATCAATTATCGGAAGAAGGTTATTACTCAATATTTGGTCGAGCAGGAGCGCGTACTGAAACGCCGGGTTGTTCATTGTGTATGGGTAATCAGGCGCGTGTTGCAGATGAAGCAGTAGTAATGTCAACTTCGACGCGTAATTTCCCTAACCGTTTAGGTAAAGATGCTGATGTTTATTTAGGTTCGGCAGAATTAGCCGCGGTGACAGCGGTGTTAGGTAAATTCCCAACGCAGGAAGAATACATGGCGTACATGAAAGATCTTGCGCCAATGAGCGAGGAAGTTTATCGCTACCTTAATTTCCACGAAATCGCAGAATACACAGAAGCGGCTGCGGCCTCGACACCTGTGACGCTATCCTAAGATGTTTGAGCTAGGTGTAGAAACCTGGCTCAAACAAAGTAGGGTTGCGCCGTGCTATGCGAATCTTTGCTTAACCAATTAGCGTTTAAGGAAAGGCCGGCATAGTTGGTTCAGAACCTTCGTTTCCTGCTTCAGGATGATGGCGTTTCATTAGCTTCGCAATCTCAGATATACGAGATTTTGGAATATCAACAATAAATAGATATTCACCTTTCGCGATCGCATTTTCAAAACCTTTAAGATGCGAGTTGTGTAATGAAATGCCAATCATGCTTGATGCCCATGCGCCAAAGAAAGCGCCAAATAGCGTAATGGCAAGAATGCTTGCCCCACCAAATTGAATACCAAACGGTGTCATGAAGACGCCAACAAAGCTTAAAACCAAGCCGCTGGCGAAACCAAGTACAAGCCCTCGTTCAAATGAAGGTACGAGATCTGATCTCTCAATAAACGTTGCCGCAGGAAGATCTTCCTTGATGAGTTCTGATTCGTCCTTGCTAACAACATGGACATGATGGTCATCGATACGTGCAAGTAATAAGTCATGAAAAATGGCTTTCGCACTATTGATGTGTGGAGCTAGAAAATATAAACGTCTCATAATATTCTCCTTTTTTTATGTGTAAACATAACTGCAGAGAACTACTGTTCAACATCTCTATATGCGTACATACGAGCCTACGCTTCTCAATGTGAATTGAAAAGAACTATACGAGGTTAGACTGTATATTTGTAGATCAGTTCAGGTTTTCAAGGAGGGTTTTCGATTCACGTAGATAACGTTTTCGATTGAATAATAGCTGCCAGCGCGACCCACCAGATTGGCGCCACAACACGGCTGCACGTACGGCAGCGAATAATAAACTACGTATTTTATTGGTGTTTATCGGGTTGGTTAAATGCATTTCCTCACCATTAACCATGATTTTAGGTTTAAGCACACTTAAAGTGTCAGAATATATACCGGCTAAGGAGGCGAGCACATTGGCGTGTAATAAAGAAAAATGCTCACTTTGTTCAGTTGCCTTTTTGATACCCGCAGAAATCTCATCAAGCGCGCTAGGTTTTTTGCTCAATGTGCGTTCAAGTTGAATAACGCTGACAACCATGCGCATGACTTCGTTTCGTTCCATGTTACCGGCATGGTTAAATAATTCGATACTGTATTTCAGGCCCGTGTGTAATTTATCACCCGCATTAAAAATGTCTTTACAATTATCTGCATCAACAATAAAGATACTTTGGATTGATGCGGTTAAAGCGGTTGTTTCTACCATGCCAGTGGTGGCGACCTGTTGAACGCAGCGACAGGCTTGAACAATGCCTGCAAAAGCGAGCACGCGATCTGGGTAATGATGAATCAAGGGGACTCCTTAAATTTTAAATAATATCGTCATTGAGAGCCAAGCGAAGCAAAGCAATCTTTTTACTTCTGCGACGAATTATAGAGATTGCTTCAGTCATGTTATTCCTTCGCAATGACTAACGTCAATTAAAGCCTTTAGTAATTATCGCGCCGCCAAGACAGTTTTGGACATCATATAAAACCAGGGACTGTCCGGGGGTTATTGCTCGCTGTGGCTCATCAAATTCGACATGTAAGGTGTCTCCATCCTGTGTAATTGAGCAAGCCTGATCGGGCTGGCGGTAGCGTGTTTTTGCCATGCAATTCAGCTTGCCTTTAATTAATGCGTCAGGTGCATGGCCAGCGACCCAGTGAATATCATCAGCGAGTAAGTATTTCTTGTAGAGAAGAGGGTGTTCACCTCCTTGTACGACAATCAGCTGGTTGTTCTCCATGTCTTTTTGTGCAACAAACCATGGTTCACTGCTTGCATCATTACGCCCACCGATACCCAGGCCTTGTCGCTGGCCTATGGTGTAATACATTAAGCCATTATGCTGACCGAGTTTCTTGCCGCCGTCAGTCACAATGTCGCCGGGTTGCGCAGGTAAAAAACGCGAAAGAAATTCTGTAAACTTTCTTTCACCAATAAAGCAAATGCCAGTACTGTCTTTCTTGCGGCTATTGATGAAATTATTTTCTTCGGCAATCTTTCTCACCTCATCTTTTGCAATGCCGCCAAGTGGAAATAGGGCGTGCGATAGTTGGTGTTGTCCTAGCATGTAGAGAAAATAACTTTGGTCTTTGTTATTGTCATGCGCTTTAACCAGCTGGTATTCGCCATTATTATTTGACGTATCCACATAGTGGCCGGTCGCAATCGCATCCGCACCTAATGTTTGTGCGTGATCTAAAAAGGCTTTGAATTTTATTTCCCGATTACAGAGTACGTCGGGGTTGGGAGTGCGCCCGGCCTTATATTCATTAAGAAAATGTTCGAAGACACGATCCCAGTATTCGGACGAGAAGTTTACCGTGTGCAAGGGGATGCCAAGTTGATCGCAAACTGATTGCGCATCTCTTAGGTCTTCGGTGGCGGTACAATATTCTTCACTGTCGTCTTCTTCCCAGTTTTTCATGAACAGGCCTTCAACATGATAGCCTTGTTCAATTAAAAGCAGAGCGGCGACGGATGAATCAACACCGCCAGACATGCCAATGATAATGTTTTTCTTTTCTACCATTCTGTAATGAATTCCAATGGCTGTTTTATTCCGCGACGATAATCATTGATGCATTGTCGCACCATCGGGCTACGCATGCGCTGCTCATCCATTGACATAATTTCTTCAAAGGAGAGCCAGTTTGCAGCGAGAATACCATCGTCAAGTGTTTGTTCGGGGTAATGATTGCTGACTGTGCCGGCAAAACAGAGTCGCACATAGGTGGTATCATTTTCTTGTTTACGCCATTTATAAAACCCGACGATATATTCAGGCGCAAAGTCCCAGGCGGTTTCTTCTTTTGTTTCACGAATAACCGCTTCTTGAATGGATTCTTGGTTTTCAACATGTCCGGCGGGTTGGTTGTAAACAGTCTGTTCATCGTCACGTTCTTTAACCATGAGGAATTTTCCATCACGTTCAATAACAGCGGCAACGGTGAGGCGGGGTGTCCAGATCATGCCTGCGTTCCAAATTGCGTGGCATCGAGTTCACGCCAGTGACCGAGTTCTAATCCATCAAGTTGGCAGTCACCAATAGAGGCGCGTATTAGCCGTAAAGTGGGATAGCCAACGGCGGCCGTCATACGTCGAACTTGTCGATTTTTACCTTCGCTTATTGAAAGTTCTAACCATGCGGTTGGAATATTTTTACGAAACCGTACAGGCGGATCTCGCTCCCATAATTTGGGTTCATTAATCAGCTCGACTCTAGCTGGGCGCGTTAGGCCATCTTTCAATGTCACGCCATCGCGTAATTGCTGTAGTGCCGCGGCATCAGGTTCTTTTTCTACTTCGACCCAATAGGTTTTTGATTTTTTGAACTTTGGATCCGAAATGCGTTGTTGTAACTTGCCGTCATCGGTCAGTAGTAAGAGACCTTCGCTATCACGATCTAAACGTCCGGCAGGGTATACATCAGGAATGTTGATATAGTCAGCCAGCGTTTGGTGGTCACCTTCTTTACTGAACTGGCTGATTACGCCATAGGGCTTGTTAAAGGCGATTAAGCGACTCATAGCAATTCGGTATCATCATCAGCATAGGCAGGCGAACAACAGCAAAGGATAACCAGCTCTTCATTGCTGGTATTTTCAATGCAATGAGGCGTAGCGGGAAGAATACAAATTGTATCGCCAGTTTGTACTGCGAATACGTCATTATCGAGGGTCATCGCGCCGCTGCCAGCCGTAATATGGTAAAGCTCTTCGCTATTATGGTGGCGGTGTAATTGGGTTTTACCGCCAACAGCTACGCGGGCTTCGGCAAGGCTTTGAGCGTGCACGCCATGCTCAGACGCATGTGGCGAAGGATGCATGAGCTCTCTGATTTGTGAGCCATCACGGGTTATAAAGGCCTGTAGGGCTGAATATTCGGTTTTTGCGGCCATGGTGTTGATTTGTCAGCTTCGTCATGAAATAGCTATAAAGCGTCATTATAACGCGCGCTCCACAAATCACACCATTGGAATGGTTCTGAGAGAATTAATCTATGGGATGCTTAATGGAGCGTGTCAGGGGGTGGATCGCTCGGGTTTTCATCAGGGCGAATATTCTGTGCTTGCAGACCTTTAGGGCCATCTATCAGCTCAAATTCTACATGTTGGCCGCGTTTTAAGGTCTTGTAACCAGGCATTTCAACGCTTGAGAAGTGAGCAAAAATTTCATGGTGTTCTTCATCAGAAATGAAGCCATAACCTTTACTGTTGTTAAACCATTTGACGGTACCGTGAGCCATAGGTAAGAACCTCATGTTGAAAGTTCGAATGTTTACCCCAACCTAATGAATGACGCCAGGGAATCAATTGCAGTTTTAACTAACCCTAGCTTACTAGTCAACTATTATAGACATACATAAAAAGTGTGTTTATACAGCGGCTTAGAGTGATTCTAAAGTAATGCTGTGTAACACTTGCCAGTAGCTGCCAGCGGGGCGAGAATAGTCATAGTTGATAAATTGTGTACGATAATTAAAGTATTAGAGATGGTATGAGCAAGCAAACCGACAATCATGAAGACGATGGCGTAGCTGTAGAAGAGGCGAAACCAAAGCTAAAACGACCACCCAAGTATAAAGTATTGTTGCTCAATGACGATTACACTCCTATGGAGTTCGTGGTTCATATTTTGGAAGATTTTTTCAATATGAACCGAGAGAAGGCGACGCAAGTAATGTTGAATGTGCATACCAAAGGTATGGGTGTATGCGGCGTTTATAGCCGCGATATTGCGGAAACCAAGGTGGAGCTGGTGAATACCTATGCAAGAGAAAGCCAGCACCCATTAAAATGCACAATGGAAGAAGACTGATCGCTAAAAGGTAGGATGAACGTATGTTGAGTAAAGAATTGGAATTCACGTTAAACGCGGCCTACAAGGAAACGCGGGATAAACGACATGAATTCATGACTGTTGAACATTTATTGCTCGCCTTATTGGATAACCCTCATGCGGCGACTGTATTACGTTCTTGTGGTGCGGATATTATTTCTTTACACACTGAGCTCAATCAATTTCTCGATGAAACAACACCCTTAATTCCTGAGCATGACGAACGAGAAACGCAACCGACTTTAGGTTTCCAGCGAGTCATGCAGCGTGCGGTTTTTCATGTTCAGTCATCAGGCAAGCAAGAAGTGACTGGCGCCAATGTGTTGGTTGCGATCTTTAGTGAGCCTGATTCGCAAGCGGTTTATTTCCTAAATAAATTAAATGTCATGCGTTTAGATATTGTCAATTACATGTCACATGGTATTTCAAAGATTGACGAAGATTCTGATGAAGAAGAGATCGGTATTGGTGTTGATGAAGATGCCGTTGAGCCACCAGCGAAAACACCACTAGAAAGTTATG
>Ga0316205_10001171_pt1 | contig 35934 bp, 32 predicted proteins | sample 3monthpyrite_MG_FD_204941 | JGI IMG/M metagenome (GOLD analysis project Ga0316205, IMG submission 204941) | Microbial mat bacterial communities from mineral coupon in-situ incubated in ocean water Damariscotta River, Maine, United States -... | ecosystem: Environmental > Aquatic > Marine >...
GATTTTGCTTTCGCGCCATCAGCTCAATAAGCTCAGATTTCATCATTGATCTTGATACTACTTCGCCCGACATACGATGTTCCCCAGTTAATACAGTTTAGAGTCGTCCATGACTCTACTGTAATTTATTGTTATTACCTCGAAAAATTACCTAAAACACACTACATCCATCTGATATATCAGGTAATTTTCGAAATATTACTACATATTAACTATTTTTAGCATCCATTTGCTCTTTTAGCAAGTCGCCAAGTGTAGTTGATGCAGGTTCTGCGTCTGAAGAGTACTCTTTTATTGCTGCTGCTTCTTCATCAGCATCCATCGCTTTGATAGATAAAGTGATAGTGCGTGTCTTACGATCTACACCAAGGAACTTAGCTTCAATGTCTTCGCCAGCTTTTAATACTGTGCGTGCATCTTCAACACGGTCACGAGAAAGCTCAGAAGCACGTAATGTACCTTCAATACCCTCACCCAGATCTACAATAGCTGCTTTAGCGTCAACTTCTTTGATTGTGCCTTTAACTAAAGCGCCTTTGCTATTTGCTGCTACAAAGTTTGAGAACGGGTCCTGTTCCATCTGCTTAACACCAAGAGAGATACGCTCACGCTCAGGATCAATAGATAATACAACTGCTTCAAGCTCATCGCCTTTGCTGTAGTTTTGTACAAGATCTTCACCAGTTGAGTCCCAAGAGAGATCAGATAGGTGAACAAGACCGTCAATACCACCGTCAAGACCAACGAAGATACCGAAATCAGTGATAGATTTAATCTTACCGCTAACTTTGTCACCTTTGTTACGTGTTGCACCGAACTCATCCCATGGGTTAGCAATACATTGCTTCATACCTAGAGAAATACGACGACGTTCTTCGTCGATGTCCAGAATCATAACTTCAACTTCATCACCCAGCGCTACAACTTTTGCAGGGTTAACGTTCTTATTAGTCCAATCCATTTCAGATACGTGTACAAGACCTTCAACACCATCTTCAACTTCAACAAAGCAACCGTAATCAGTAATGTTGCTGATCTTACCTTGCAGGCGTGAACCTTCAGGGTAACGGTTTGCAATAGCTGCCCATGGATCTTCGCCAAGCTGCTTAAGACCAAGAGAAACACGGTTGCGATCTTTATCAAATTTAAGAACAACAACTTCAATTTCAGAACCCACTTCAACAACTTCAGATGGGTGCTTAACACGTTTCCAGGCCATATCAGTGATATGTAGAAGACCGTCAATGCCACCAAGATCAAGGAATGCGCCGTAATCAGTAAGGTTCTTAACGATACCTTTAACAGATTTACCTTCTTCCAGGCTATTTAGAAGCTCTTCACGCTCAGCTGAGTACTCAGATTCAACAACAGCACGACGAGATACAACAACGTTGTTACGCTTCTGGTCAAGCTTGATAACTTTAAATTCTAACTCTTTACCTTCCAGGTATGATGTATCACGTACTGGACGTACATCAACTAATGAACCCGGTAGGAATGCACGGATATCACCAAGCTCAACAGTGAAACCACCTTTAACCTTACCAGTGATAATACCTGTAATGATTTCTTCTGCTTCATGTGCTGCTTCAAGTACAATCCATGCTTTAGCACGTTTCGCTTTGTCGCGAGATAAACGTGTTTCGCCCCAGCCGTCTTCAACCGCTTCAAGGACTACTTCAACTTCGTCGCCGATTTTAACTTCAACTTCGCCGTTGCTTAAAAATTGTGATTCAGGGATAACGCCTTCTGATTTAAGGCCCGCTGCTACTGTTACATAACCGTTAGAAATATCAACGATAGTACCCATAACGATGGTACCGGCATTCATTTCGGTTTCTTGTAAACTTTGTTCAAATAGTTCTGCAAATGATTCAGACATAATACTTTCCAATATATAACTGTAAACTGGTGGATTACCCTATCAACATTACTTACGTTAAACACGCAATAGTGAGGGCGCAGATTACAGGGTTAGAGTTAAATTAAGCTTAAAACCAAAGTGGCTTTAAGCACGTTTTTTGTAGCTGTCGACTTCAGTCGCACATTGGCGATATTCTGGTCGCATTCGTGCGAATAAATTCGCACCTACAGAACATTACGTTAATCGTTGTTTCGCCAGTTCCAGCACCTTTTGCGTCACTTCCTCGATACCCATTTCTGTGGTATCCAGTAAGACAGCATCTTCAGCCGGTTTTAGCGGTGATACAGCGCGATTTGCGTCTTGTTCGTCCCGTAACTTTAAGTCTTTTACGAGGGCGGCGATATTAGCATTAATTCCCTTAGCTTTCAACTGCTTATAACGCCGTTCGGCGCGTTCTTCTGGGGAAGCGGTCATAAAGATTTTAAGCAAGGCATCAGGAAAGACTGTAGTCCCCATGTCACGACCATCTGCAACTAGACCTGGTAACCCTGAAAAGCAGCGCTGACGATCTAAAAGAGCTTTACGCACCTTTGGTAAGGCCGCAACTTTTGAAGCTCGCATACCAATTTCTTCTTTACGAATAGCCTCGGTCACATCTTCTTTTCTTAACAGAATTTGCAATCCTGTATCTGTCGGTAGGAATTCTACGGCTAAATTGAGAGCTAATTCTGCAATTTTTGACTCATCTGAAAGGTCAATTTCATTATCCTGTGATGCGAGAGCCGTTAAACGATATAAAGAACCACTATCGAGTATATGAAACTCCAGAGCCGTGGCGACATTTTGGGCTATGGTGCCCTTACCTGCACCGCTTGGACCATCTATGGTGATTATGGGAATATTTTGAGACGTCATAAAAAGTTTTCCATCAGCTGATTTACTCGGGGACTGAGCATCTTTCCCGCTCTGTCCCCTGTTGTGATGCCATCAAGAGTATTATTGAGTCATGCTCTTTACACTGTCAGCTCTTGGTGGTCTCAATAAGGGGACAGAGCGCCAAAAGACGGCGGTCTATCCCCGATGGCGATGAGCCATAACAGTGCAAATCTTAGCGTTTTATTTACTCGGGGTCAGATCCGACGCTTTTTCGGCTCTGACCCCAGTTTCGGTGGCCAGTTTCGAAGCCATCAAGAACAGACAGAGACTGCAATACCAGCTTTATTAGCTATACCGATAAAGTCAGGAAATGAAGTACTCACATTCTCACAGTCTTCAATAATTATATCTGAATCAGACCTTAATGCCGCCATTGTAAATGCCATCGCAATGCGGTGGTCATCACGACTGTGTACCTTGCCACCTTTGATAGAACCACCGTTAATAATCATACCGTCAGGTGTCGCTTCTGCATCAACACCAATCGCCAGAAGCCCGTCTGCCATAACCTGAATTCGATCAGACTCTTTTACACGAAGTTCTTCGGCACCGGTAACAACTGTTTTACCTTCTGCACACGCAGCGGCTACAAACAATACAGGAAATTCATCTATAGCAAGTGGAACAAGTCTTTCAGGTACGTTAATGCCTTTCAGTTTAGCGCTTCTAATACGAATATCAGCGACTGGCTCACCACCGACTATACGATCATTTAATATCTCAATGTTCGCACCCATTAACTTAAGAATATCAATGATTCCTGTACGGGTCGGGTTTATTCCAACATGCTGTAATGTGATATCTGAATTTTCAGCGATACTGGCGCCGACCATATAAAACGCAGCTGATGAAATATCTGCTGGAACATCTATATCACAGGCTGTTAGTCGCCCACCACCCTCAATACACATCTTGTTATCAGTAGTGACAACTGGATAACCAAAGGCATTTAACATACGCTCTGTATGGTCACGTGTCGTCGCCGGTTCGGTTACGCAGGTCTTACCCTGCGCATACATACCCGCCAATAAAACACAGCTTTTGACCTGTGCGCTTGCCATAGGCATAACATAATCAATACCTTTGATTGCAGAGCCACCATTAATTTTTAAAGGTGGCCGACCACCCTCATCAGTATCAACTTTGGCACCCATTAATGCTAAAGGCTCGGTAACTCGCTTCATGGGTCTTTTAGATAAAGAACGATCACCACTCAATACCACGTCGAATGCCTGCCCTGAGAGTAAACCAGACATCAAACGAATTGAGGTGCCTGAATTGCCAAGATCAATAGAATCTGCAGGCGCTGATAAACCATCTATACCCACACCATAGATTGTTACCTCTCCTTTATCATTCGGGCCTTCAATTTCTACACCCATTGCCCGAAAGGCGCGAAGCGTATTTAAACTATCTTCACCCTGTAAAAAACCGGTAACACGAGTTGTGCCATCCGCTATAGCGCCGAACATAATTGATCTGTGTGATATAGATTTATCACCCGGCACACGAAATTCTCCATTAAGGTGCCCGCCTGATTTAACGATGTAATCTGTTTGAGACATATTTTCTACTTTGAGCTAGTAAACCCATGATTCTGTGTTGAAATTTGAGAGAAAGGGATATTAGCTGCCCATTAGGTGAACTTCCACACTTTTTTATACCTGTTAAACGAATAATGGACATTTAACCCTGAAAATACAGGAATTGACTTCTATAATGATTTTAAGTCTATTATGAAATAAGCCTTATATAAAAGATTTCTTTTAAATGTACAGATTATCAATATCAGGATATTAAATTATAAAAGGTGATGTACAAGTGCTAATTAAGTCTGCCCCGGCTCTTATTTTCGGTTTATTAAATATAACAAACGTAAACGCTGAAGATCTGGACTTTTTATCTATGTCCTTGACTGAGTTAATGCAGGTAGAAATATATACTGCTTCTCAGGAAAATGAAAAAGCCGCCAGGTCTCCCGCTGCTATCTCAATTATTACTGCACAACAGATTAAAGAGTGGGGCGTTACTAGTATCCACGACGCAATAAGTCTATTACCGGGTATTGTTAAAAGCGAAACATATCTTGGTCAAACCACACAGACATTCAGAGGAGTTACACCCGGATTATTTAATAACAAATCTCTGTACTTGATTAACGGCCATCCCTCATATGAAAGTCTATTTGGTTCAACTCTGCTTGATTTTGTACCAATAGAAATAGTAGATCGTATAGAAGTTGTGCGTAGCCCTGCCTCTGTTCTTTACGGCACAAACTCAATAAGCGGTGTTATAAACATCATTACCAAACAAGGCAAAGAGAACAGTGATCAGGTAACTTTCAGGGCTGGTAGCAATTCACATATGTATGGGAGTCTTGTACACCATGATGAAAACTTTAGCATGGCCGCTAGTGTACAACGTGATGATGGATATGATTACACAGGAACAAACGATGAGTTTGGTAATATAGTTGATCTTGATTATCGCTATGATGTTGAAAATATATATGTTGATAGTTATGGAGATGACTGGCGCATACATGGAGCATTCTTTAATCGTGAAAAAGCCATGTATGGAATCAATCCCTGGGCTTGGCAAAACGGAACTTTTAAAAACTTTGCTGGTTATTTTGATGCCAATAAAAACTATAATATTAAAACTGGAGAATTAAATTTTTGGCTAAGATACGATCTTAGTGACAAAGATATACATGTTAACCAGTTTCCGTTCCCTGCAAGCTCCGCTGATTGTTCTGCATTCAACACTCCGACAACATCACCCCCACTCCCACCCACTGGTTCATGTGATGACTCAGCAAGAAATGCATCTACAGTTATAAATAAGGTAGAAAGATATAGTCTAGAGGTTCAATTCAAAGACAATATAACAGAAAATATAAATTATATTGTTGGTGGAACTGTAGAACAACAAAAATCAACTCCATTATTGTTTATATCAGATTTAGATGGCAGCACTACAACAGATGCCTATGCTAATAACCAGGAAACGAATACAGCTGCAATTTATACTCAAATAAAATACCAGATGAATGATGACACACTATTTGTTGCGGGTATACGAGCTGAAAACAATTCAGAAAATGCAGGTAGTGGCATTATGCCAAAACTCGGCTTGACCTATCAACTAGTACCTGAGACTTACATTAAAGTCCTCTATAGTGAAGCATTTAGATCACCTATGTTTATAGAAAAATATGTCGATCTTAATAATGTATTAATGGGAGATCCAGACCTTGAGAGAGAGACCATACAAACATTTGAAATCGGTATAGACTCTCAAATAAACGAAAATAACAAACTTCAGCTATCCGCATATACATTAAACCTGGAAGATGAAATATTGAGGTTTCCATTACCCGCTCCAAGCCCAGCTACTGTTTATGATAATGGCGCAGGTAAAAAAATGAACGGCCTTGAAATAGAATGGAAGTCAATTATAAGTAAACAGTTGGAATTAATTATTAATGCTGCATATGTTGATGGAGAAGACAAATCGCTAAATGAAAAAGATGCGCCACTAATAGCCAATGAAACACTTAATGCCATACTGACCTATCACATCACTAAAAACTTGAGCACCACATTCACTGCTCAACATATTGGTGAAAAAGATGTCGTCTCATCGATTACCGATGAGCGCTCCACACTCGACAGCTATCAATTAGTCAATTTCATAACTAATTATAAAATCAATCAACACAATGTAAAACTTATTTTCAACAACATTACAGATGAAAGATATAGCTACCCTGAACCTGTCCGTAGAAAAGTGGATGATGTTCCAGGAGGTATCGGTGCTTCTGTTTATGCTCAATACCAATATAGTTTTTAAATTTATATACTTATAAAATCAGCTGATCGAACTAACTAGATATATCGTTTTAAAATATAACGCAATAAAAAAAGGCCACATCACTGTGACCTTTTTTTATTCTATAATTAAAATAAGACTTATAGATTAGACAGGTATTTTTCCACTACTTTTGCAGGTAAAGGAATATAACCATCTTTAATTACAACTTCCTGACCTTGCTTAGATAAAATAAGTTTCATGAACTCTTTATCTAATGGTGCAAGTTCTTTATTAGGATGCTTGTTTACATAAACATACAAGAAACGAGATAAAGGATATTTTCCAGATACTGCATTTTCAGATGTTGCAGCAACGAACTTACCATCATCTTTTTTGCTTAATGCAACTGCGCGAACACCAGATGTTTTATAACCAATACCTGAGTAACCAATACCATTGATAGAGGTACTTACAGACTGAACAACAGAAGCAGAACCAGGCTGCTCGTTTACATTGTTTTTGTAATCACCTTTACAAAGACCTTTTTTCTTGAAGTAACCATATGTACCTGAAACTGAATTACGACCGTACATTTGAATGTCACGGTTTTTCCAGTTGCCAGACATTCCTAAGCCACCCCATTTAGAAACATTTTCGTCAGCGCCACATTTACGAGTCGATGAAAATATTGCATCTAACTGAGGAATAGACATACCTTTAATTGGGTTATCTTTATTTACATAAACTGCTAATGCATCAATAGCAACTGGGATAGCAGTAGGCTTATAACCATAACGATCTTCAAAAGAAGCAATTTCTTTAGACTTCATCTTACGGCTCATTGGTCCGAAATTAGAAGTAGCTTCAGTTAAAGCTGGAGGAGCTGTTGAAGACCCCGCCGCTTGAATTTGAATATTTACATTAGGGTATGAACGTTTAAACGACTCAGCCCATAATGTCATCAAATTTGCTAAAGTATCTGAGCCAACACTTGATAAGTTACCAGAGATACCACTGACTGATTTATATTCAGGAACGCCTTTATCTACAGAAACAGCAGAAGCAGGACCAGAGATCAATAGACCAATACTAAGAGTAGCCGCAGCTACCGCAGATGAAATTGTACGTTGAATCATTATTTAAAACTCCAAGTTAAGTAATGTGACTATTTTGTTTGAAAATTGTGAATGATAAATGACAGAGTTGTTACAGTTTTGTTAAGCTTGTTAAGCTATTGAAAAACATATAATTAATAAAAAACTAGTGTTTAACTACAGGAAAAAAACACGTGAACTCACTGCCGTGACCGGGTGAACTCTTAATGTGTAAAGTTGCACCATGATGATCGAGTATTTGTTTTACAATAGCCAGGCCCAGGCCAGTACCACCCTTCTCTCTTGAACGCCCTTCATCTACGCGGTAAAAGCGTTCAGTCAACCTGGCAATGTGCTCATATCCAATACCAATTCCGTTATCTTTAACATGTATATAACAACCGTTATCATCAGTGGTGGTATATAACTTAATTTCACCACCTTCAGAGGTATAACGAATAGCATTCGTTAATAAATTAGATATAGCTATACGGATTTCTTCATAGACACCAGTTATCTGTATATCATTAATATCTAATAATAAAACATGTTTATCCTGGTCAAGAGAAACAGCTTCGTTAAACACTTCATTTAATAACTTATCCATATCAAGAGTTTTATGCTTATCAATTGATACTGTTGCTTCTAACTTAGCAAGTTCTATTAATTCTGATATTATTTTTTCCATACGTATAGTTTGTTGATGTATTTTTTCAACTGGAAATTTATTCGGTTCATCAACACTATCCTGTAACATTTCTATATAACCAGACATAACTGTTATAGGAGTTCTTAACTCATGTGAAGCATTTGAAATGAAGTTTCGTCTCATTTCATCCAGTTTAGTGCGTTGCGTTATATCACTTGCACTAAGCAAAAACTGACCATTACCATACTCCGTAATATTAAGTGATATTTTCTTTTGCTGATTATCAAACTCAACTGATTTTGTAAAATCTTTATTATTTAGATACTGAATGAATTCAGGCTGCCTGATCAAGTTATCAATTCTTTGACCTATATCTAATCTGGAGCGCAAACCAAATAGCGATTTAGAAGCAGGGTTAAACCACTCAATTACATTATTTGAATTTAAAACGATTGTAGCAAAAGGCATTGCTTTCGTTGAACGTTGAAAACGTTTAAGCACTTTTGTCAATTTTTTACGAGAAGATCTCTGTCGTATATATTGATTGTGTAATTTAAAAAACGCCTCATCCCATATACCAATGGCTTCTGGTGTATTATTAGTTGGTTTGTTAAGCCATAGAAGTAGGCGATTAAGATTATGCAAGTGCCATAAAACATATAAAACCAAACCCAGAAACAAAGCCGGTATTGTTACACCTAACATAGCACCTAAAGTCAGCATAAATAATATCCATGCGACTAAAAATACTATTTCTCGTTGTAAGTTTGAAGACAATGTCAATCTTAAGCCTGTTTTGAAAACCTGTAGCCACTGCCATGTACGGTCTGTAAAAGCGAGTCCATTTGAAATGGTTCTAATTGTTTACGCAAGCGACGAATATGAACATCTACTGTTCGCTCCTCAACATAGACCTGCTCCCCCCAAACTTGATCAAGTAATTGAGTTCGTGAGAATACTCTATCGGTATGCCCCATAAAATAATGCAACAACCGAAATTCTGTAGGCGACAAATCTAATTTTTCTTCGTTGATTTTAACACGGTGACTTACTGGGTCTAAAAACAACTCACCAATTTGAATAGGTTGTTCATCTGGCATTGAGCGCCTAAGAATTGCCTGTATCCTGGAATTTAACTCACGAACTGAAAATGGTTTTGTTACATAATCGTCAGCACCAACATCAAGACCCAATATCCTGTCTTCCTCTTCAGTCTTTGCAGTTACCATAATAACTGGCAATTTAGAATGATACTTACGAATACGATGCAATAAATCAATACCGCTATTGTCCGGCAACATCCAGTCAAGCAAAACCAGATCAACAGATTTACTTTCAAGTAGCTCCCAACCCTCTTTAACAGTATAGGCAGAATGGATTGAGTAGCCTTCTTGTGTGAGAGAAAAATTAAGCATCTCTTGTATGCCAATATCGTCTTCTACAATAAGTAATGATGCATGTTTCATATTTTATATTTCAATAAGGTTACAGGAACATTAATAGTATTCTCTTTATGTTACAAAAAAATTAACTTACATAAAAATATGAAAACTAAACTACTAAAAATCTATTCAACATTAAGAAAGAATATCTTTCTCAACTTCACTAAGGTCTAAGTGTCGAATATCTTTTCCTTTAACAAGGTAAATAACATATTCACCTATATTTTTAGCGTGATCACCAATTCTCTCTAATGCACGCGCCGCCCATAAAACATCTAATACTTCAGATATTTTTCTGGGGTCTTCCATCATAAATGTTATAAGCAGTCGCATTAAATTCTGATACTCTTCGTCTGCCTGCTCATCATCTTTAACCACTTTCAATGCAGCATCTACATCCTGTCTGGCATAAGCATCAAGCACATCGTGCACCATTTTTTTAACGTGCTCACCAAGGTGTCTTATGCCTGCATATCGACTATTAAAACCTGCGTCATCTTCAGCAAGACTTAATGCCATTTTAGCTATTTTTTCAGCTTCATCACCTATACGCTCAAGATCAGTTATCGTTTTAATAACTGCAATAACCATTCTTAAATCAGAAGCTGCTGGTTGTCTTCTTGCTAGTATTTGAGTACATGATTCATCGATTAAAACTTCAAGCGAGTTAACTTTATGGTCCTTTAAAATTATCTCTTCCGCCCCCAGAGCATTTGCACTTTGCAGCGCTTCAATAGCACCACCAATTTGTTGCTCGACAAGACCTCCCATTTTTAAGACTTTATTACGAAGACTTTCCATCTCCTGGTCAAATTTATGCGAAATATGCTGACTTGAATTATTGTTGTCCATAATAGCCTCAAATACTAACCGTAACGGCCAGTAATGTAATCTTCAGTTTGCTTCTTATCTGGGTTTGTAAATATCGTATTTGTATTTCCAAACTCAATCATTTCACCCATATACATAAATGCAGTTTCATCTGATACTCGAGCTGCCTGCTGCATATTATGAGTAACTATAAGAATAGTATATTTAGATTTTAATTCGTAAATTAACTCTTCAATTTTTAATGTTGATATAGGGTCAAGTGCAGAAGCAGGTTCATCTAAAAGTATAATTTCTGGCTCAATTGCAATAGCACGAGCTATAACCAGTCTTTGTTGCTGTCCACCCGACATTCCAAGTGCACTTTCATCAAGTCTGTCTTTAACTTCTTCCCATAAAGCAGCACCTTTAAGAGCCCATTCAACTTTTTCTTCTAAAACTCTGCGTTTTTTTATACCCTGTAAGCGTAAACCATATGCAACATTTTCAAAAATGCTCATTGGGAAAGGATTGGGCTTTTGAAAAACCATGCCTACTTGTTGACGCAAAGACGTTACATCTACATTAGGTGCGTAGATATTCTTATTATCGAGAATTATTTCGCCTTCAACTCTAACGCTATCAACCAGATCATTCATTCTATTAAAACAACGCAATAAGGTAGATTTACCACAACCACTAGGCCCGATAAATGCTGTAACTTTATTCTTTTTCATTGTGAAGCTAATGTCTTTCAGTGCCTGAGACTCACCATAAAAAAGATTAAGGTTTTTTACATCTAAACATACTTCACTTTCAACATCAGAGTTTTCAGCTCTTAATAATGAAGTATCGATTTTTGTTGCTATTGTTTCGCTCATAATTCGTTATCCGACAAATACCATTCAATAAAGTGTAGAGTTATAAAGATTGGATTAGTTATCCAGTGCACGATATTTCTCGCGCAATTTATTTCTTAAGTTAATCGCCGTAATATTCAACCCTACAATCACTACAACTAATAAAAATGAAGTAGCATAAACCAGTGGGCGTGCCGCTTCTACATTCGGGCTTTGAAAGCCTACATCATATATATGGAATCCCATATGCATAAACTTTCTATCAAGATGTAAAAACGGAAAGTTTCCATCAAGAGGCAAACTCGGTGCTAATTTAACTACACCTACAAGCATTAGAGGTGCTACCTCACCTGCTGCACGCGCAACAGCAAGAATCAAACCTGTCATAATTGCGGGACTTGCCATTGGTAAAATAACACGCCATAAGGTCTCAAATTTAGTTGCGCCTAAACCAAGGCTACCCTCTCTTAAACTAGTCGGTATTCGAGATAAACCTTCCTCTGTGGCAACTATTACTACTGGTAATGTAAGTAATGCTAATGTCAATGATGACCATAATAGTCCTGGCGTACCAAACGTTGGTGCTGGTTGTGACTCAGGGAAAAATATATCATCAATATGTCCACCTAAAAAGTACACAAAAAAGCCCAAACCAAATACACCATAAACAATTGAAGGCACACCAGCAAGATTATTCACCGCAATACGAATAACACGGATGATTACCCCTTGTTTAGCATATTCACGTAAGTATATTGCTGCTATTACACCAAATGGTGTAACCATAATAGCCATCAGGATAACCATCATAACCGTGCCGAATATAGCAGGAAAGATTCCACCTTCCGTATTCGCTTCACGTGGGTCTTCTGTTATAAACGCCCATAAAGACTCTGTATAAAACAAAGTTTTATCAAGCGGACCAAACTTATTTGGTTGCCAGGCTTTAACTATTTTTTCTAATGCTATTGATACTTCTGTACCATCCATTACTGTTGCACGGATAGAGTCTCTATTTATATCTTTATATAATTGTTTTGTTTGCTTAAGTAATATCTCATATTTAGCATTAAGTGTTTCACGTTCTTTATTAATCAGACTCAAAGCCTTATCAGATAATTCATTATCAATAATTAAACGTTTTTCTTTTAACCTTAAACGTTCCAGTTGATAATTAATTGCACCAATTTCTCCTTGCTCTATCTCAAGTATATCTTCACGTATTTGAACTGTGCGCTCTAAACGAGCATTAAATTCCGTCCACTTACTGTCTGAATCAGATACTTTTTTATCATTCTCGTATACAGAATTTAGATAACCGTAAAAATTACCCCATTCAATACGCTCAATTACCATAACGTCTTCTGGAGTTTCACGTTTTACCAGATCGATATCATATAACCATCTGAAATCACTTCCTAATAGATCTCGATTACCTGTTTTAACAAGGTATCGTGTTACATTACCTTTTTTGATATCAATTCCCTGTACCGATTCCGCAGGTACAGTTTCTGACTCTATAACTTGAGCAATAACAGTAAGTGAGTTTTCTGCATTTTGATACTGAAACGCTTCTACATTAGCCGGCCAGAAATGACTCATTCCACGTACTAATATTAGAAATAACAATCCAAAAACAGCAACTAGTGCTACAGAAATAGCACCTGCATTTAGCCAGATCCAGGGTGTTCCACTGCTAAACCAATTTTTCATTATAACCCGCTATACTTCTTACGCAGACGATGACGAATCATTTCAGCTGCAGTGTTAAATATAAATGTGAACATAAAGAGAATAAATGCTGCGAGGAACAATACACGGTAATGAGTACTGTCAACCTCTGCTTCTGGTACTTCAACCGCGATATTAGCAGCCAGGGTACGCATTCCCTGAAATATGCTCATGTCCATTAATGGCGTATTACCCGTCGCCATTAATACAATCATAGTTTCTCCAACTGCTCGACCAAAGCCCATCATTACTGCGGAGAAAATTGCCGGGCTTGCAGCTGGCATTACAACAAACATCATAGTTTGCCAACGGCTAGCCCCAAGTGCTAATGAACCTCGTATTAAATGCTGAGGCACACTAAAAATGGCATCTTCTGCTATGGAAAAGATTGTTGGTATTATGGCGAAGCCCATTATCAATCCAACGACTAAAGCATTTCTCTGGTCATAATTGAAACCCCATTGATCACTCATATAGGTTCTCATATCACCATTAAAGAAAAACATCTCTATTGGGGCACTAATACTTGTTGAAATCCATATTAGTAGCAAAACTACAGGCATTAATATTGCTGCTTCCCAGCCTTCGATAACAGAATTATTTGGTACAAAACCGACTAACCAGGCACTAAGAATAAACCCAAAAGGCAATACTAGTAATAATGCGAAGATGCCAGCTAAATGTGTTTCAACGTAAGGAGCCAACCACAATCCCGCCAGGAACCCGAGAATTACTGTTGGCAGTGCTTCCATTATTTCTATCGACGGTTTTACAGTCTGGCGCATTCGAGGCGCCATGAATTGAGCCGTATACATCGCACCTAATATCGCAATGGGTACAGCAAATAACATGGCATAAAAAGCAGCTTTAATTGTGCCAAATGTTAACGGCATTAAACTAAATTTAGGTTCAAACTCGTTTGTTGAAGCTGATGACTGCCAGATATAATCAGGTTCATCGTAACCTTCGTACCAGATCTTTCCCCAAAGGACATCCCATGAAACTTCAGGATACTCATTATCAACTTCATATAAATAAAATTTACCGTCAACATCAGTAGCTAGTAAATGTTGAGCACGGGCAGACCACGCCAAATTAGTTATCTTTTTCTTAGCTGTATTAATAGTTGTTAGAGTACGCTGAGATGTAGAGTAGTAAAGTGTAATAGCGCCATTAGTATCACCTACCGCGAAACCTTTACGTTGTTGTTCACTTTTTATTTTGGATATTGACTGCTTAGTTTCATGAAAATCACGAATGAAAGTCAACTCTCGTCCATGCTGTTTCCTAACTGACATCCATTGTTGAATTTCGCCATTTTCAAGACCAATTAAAAGTGATGATCCACCAAGTAATAGCTGGATACTTGATATATTTTTATTAATTTTATAATCATTATAGTTATCTTCAAATCCTGCATCATTAAGAAGATAGTCACGCAAAATCCCACCCTCTAATGCAACATACAGATGATTTAAATCTGCAGATAGAACTAGTGAGTTTATGGCCTCATCAATTTTATGCTCTGAGCGTGAGTCTAATACAGTTGTAATTTCTTCAGTAATGAATGACTCTTCTTGCAGGTAATGTGCAAATACAAGTCGTTTATCAGATGTGGTTCCAACAATACCAAATCCTTCCTGATTGTACTGTAAATCGATATATTCTAAAGCCTGACCTGATTCATCAAGTACTAACAGATCTTTACCTAAAGGATATTCTAATAAGGGGGTTAAAATACGACTGTCTTCGCCATAACTTAGCTCGAAAACATACTTTACAACCATAACCTTGCCATTAGCCAGACCAATTATGACCTGATCATTATTAGAGGTAACCGTAGTAATTTTGGATGGCAATTCAAGCTTATGGCTTTCAACAATCTTCCCGCTATCTGTCTGAAAAAAGACAATCTGACCACTAGCAGTAAATCTGACACCCATAGTGCCTTGCTCTTCAATGCCGATGTATAGTATTTCGCCTTCATCAGTTACGCTATATGTATGACTCTCTGCAATATCTGCAGATTCAAACATAGGGATTACAACCTGTAACAAATAGAAGAAAATTAGTAAGATGGCGATAATGACACTAATTCCGCCAATAGCAACGAAATACCGCGCCAGGCGGTCTTTTAAAGCTCGTTTATTGTATCTGTTCTGTAGCATTTGATCTTTCATGGTGCGTACAATACATGTCAATTATTACAAGGATGTTACAAGATATGACAATATTGTTGCAATGCATAGTTATGTATCTTTGATCTATATTAAATACACATGAACACGAGATTACTGTTAAATTAATTATTAAGAACACAGCACTATAAATTATCACCATATATAAAAGGCTCCAGGCATGTATAACTGCTCTTTCATCAAGTATTTATGGAAAGATTTAGACAAAAAAAGAAAACTTAGAACATTAGAAAAACAGATTGTTTTGCCTTTTCCACCTTCAATAGGTCAGGAAATTGGTGAAAACGAATGGTTTTCAGGCAAAATTGAAAGGGTTGTATGGGATAATACGGAACAGTTTTTTACGGTAAAGGTAAGTGATATCACCCCAAAAGAGGGGATTTCTGCTGAGCTATTACTCGATGTCGCTTTAAAACAAGGCTGGCAAGTACAAGAGAATAATTAGTCTAAAGTAAGATTAAACTTAACAGCAAATGAGGCTAGCATGAAAAAAATAAAAAATGAAAAGGAATTGTTGAAGAAGGCAATTATTGAAGGAGTGAAATACGGTGAGGCACGAGGTGTTGTAGAATTTGAAGCAACAGATTCTGCTACAGAAAAAATAGAATACATATACAGATTACTTGTTCATGACAAAGTAATACAGGCGATCCCTGAAGACCAGGTTTCGCAAAAATCCATGAAACACAAGATCGCAATATGGGCATCTAAACTTAAATAAAACTTCAAATAAAAAAACGCCCTGTTATACAAGGCGTTAAGGCAGAGACCATTCTGCAGGAGTCATTATTATAATTATCCAGAATAGATACTGCAGAATTCTGCAGTATCTATTGGAGTAGATTGATCTGAGAAAAAATTAGAACTTGGCAATAACACCAAGTGCTATAGCAGAACTATCACCATCTAATTTACTAGCATCATTCAGGCCGCCATCAGCACCATTACTCCACAATGCATAAACAGATACCTTTTTACCCATCTTATGATCGTAAGCTAAAGCAGTCATAGTAGCATCGTCTGTCAGACCTTGATCTTTTGTACCGTATACAAATTTAATTGCATTCTTCTTATCAAGGTTATGTTTCACACTGAAAAGCAAGTTAGTGTCATCTAAAGTACCGTCATCTTCAACAGTTTCACCAATAAGACCTAATTTAGTACTACCCAATTTGTAACCAAATACTAATTTAGTACCTGTCTCATCGTTAGTTGCTGACTTTTCAATTGTTTGGTGTGCAAGTGCAAAACCAATTGCACCCATTTTCATATCATAAGAAAGACTGTAAGACTGACCAGCATTTTCTGCAGATGGAGCATCATCACCAGCAGCATATTGAATTGCAAATTTACCTGGACCTGTCTTTATAGAATATCCTAATGAATCGCTATTACGTGTATCCTGACCTTTATCAATGATATTGTTATAGTCAGCATAAGTATCGCTTAGGTGTTCAACATTTTTCTTACCAGCTAATTTATAAGGAGAATCATCACGACCTATACGTACCTGGCCCCAGCTCCCCTTTAAACCAACATACTGATCACGAGATTTAATATGATCATTTGATGATTTAGACTCATCAGACATATCAATTTCCCAAACAAAACGATAAATTACTGATGTATCTGAATCTGTATCAACTTCGCCTTTAACACCAACGCGTGAAGCATGACTTTTAACTGCTGTAGATGATGTATCTGTAACACCATCATCTTCTGATAAAGAACCGAAAGAAAGATGAGCTTTACCAAATAATTGAGCTTCAGCTAAAGCTAAACCAGGCATAGTAAGTGCAGCTAGAACAGCAACAGTTACAGTTTTTTTATTAAAAAGTTTCATAAATCGTTTTCCTCAAGTTAACAAATAAGTTCGTATGAATTTATTGTTACAATCTTAAGGTCGATTTATTACAGAGTTATGTGTGAGAAATGAAGATTATGTTACAACTAGATAAAAATTGAACTTTTATAAACTTAACTATGAACGATAGATAGACTCAAATTTTTCTTTACTAAAACCATTCAGTCGTTTCTTACCTACGAGTATTACAGGAACGCCTCTAGCATTAAGCTTTTTAAAATCATTTTTCCCTTTTTTAGATTTATCGATATCATATTCTTTGAAAGGTATTCTATTTTTCTTAAAGTATTTTTTTGCTTTTGTACAAACACCACACCAGGCAGCACTATACATTACTACTTTTTTTCTCCTGTATTTTTTAGCTTTAGACTTATTTTCGTTAGGTGCTTCATTTATAGCTACATCATTATCTACCACTTTAGCTGATGTATAGGTTACAAGCTCACCTAGTTCAATATTCTCAGACTCCATATTCAATGGAGCCTGGTCACTAAAATGAATTCGACCAGTTTTATCTACCCATTTATAAACATCAGCATGAACTGTAATAGACAAGCTTAGCAAGAAAGCTATAAACAGAAACTTGTAAAAAAAATTCATATATCCCCTTAACTTAAGACTCTGTCATTGCCGAATGCTTATGTCGGGATCAAATTTAAACGTGCTCTGTACAGCCCTTGTTTTAAAAAAACAAGGGTTAAGTGCAGGAATGCACTTAATAATACAGAATCTTTACCGGTTATAAATAAACTGGATCTCCGACACAAGCATTACTTCGGACTCCTGCCCTTCGCCTTACGGCCATGCTTCGCATGTTAAAGATTTTTCAGAGATGGCGACTGTGTCGGTAAATATTTTTCATAATAATTTAATTACGCTCACGTTCAGAAACCGCGTATCAACTCAACAAATAATACAATAAGAAGATCAACGTGATAGTAGTGATATATTACCTGTTTTTATGGCTACTACATACAAAAGTTATCACGAGCTTTTTTAGCATTTGTAAAAATCTTTAACAGCTCTTCAGAATCAGAGTTATGTATGGCTTCTTTTAAATTATCAATATCTTGCTGATAGCTTTGCATCATAGCCAATATAGCTTCTGAATTGTTAATACAAATATCTCTCCACATCACAGGATCACTAGACGCGATACGGGTAAAGTCACGAAAGCCTCCTGCAGCGTATTTAAATATCTCATCTACATCATCAACATTATTAAGACAATCAACCAGAGCAAATGCCAGAACATGCGGGAGATGACTAGTACCAGCTAACACTAAATCATGATGACGCGCCCCCATTTCATCCACTTCAGCGCCGGCTACTTTCCACATATTACTAACTTTGGCTACATCATCAACTGAATTACTTTCTAGTGGCGTTAATATTACTCGTCGCTGATCATATAATGAATCAAATGCAGCTTCAGCACCCGACTTTTCAGTTCCTGCAATCGGATGTCCAGGTACAAATTGATTTATCTTAATACCTAGTGCACTTGCAGCCGATTCAATAATGCTATGTTTCGCACTACCGCCATCTGTAATAATGCTATGTTTATTCAAATGCGGTTCAATTTTTATAAATACTTCAGCCATTGCACCAATAGGTACAGCTACAAAAATCATATCTGCTTTAGATATAACCTTAGAATAGTCTGTTTCATAATCATCTATAACACCGAGTTGTTTGGCTTTTTTCAAGTTTTCAATACTACGACCTAAGCCAGTAACCTGTTTTACATAACCTGCCTTTTTTAGAGCTAGTGACAATGAGCCACCTATTAAACCAACACCAATTACACATAGATGATTAATCATTTAATCTACCCTTAAAGAACTTTCTGCAAAGCTTTTAAAACACGATTATTTTGCTGTTCATTTCCAACAGTAATTCTTAAAAACTCAGGCATTTTGTAACTTGCTACCGGACGCACAATAACACCTTCCCTTAATAAGGCATCGTATACAGGCATTGCATCTTTATTTACATTAACTGCAATAAAATTTGCAATACTGGGTATATAACTTAAACCTAAATCTGCAAAGGCTTTTGCATACTGTTTTAAACCTGCTGCATTTAAATTAGCACTATTACTTACATGATCCTGATCATCTACCGCAGCCAAGGCAGCTGCTTGTGCTGGCATATTAGTGTTAAAAGGCTGTCTAACCCTGTTTAGTATATCTGCAATATCTGGATGAGATATTGAATAACCAATTCGTAAACCAGCTAAACCGTAAATTTTAGAAAATGTGCGAGTAATTAACAAATTCTTATACTGCTTTAATAATTTCTGTGTATCTGGTTTAAGATCCTCAGGCATGTACTCAAAATAAGCTTCATCCAGTACGATTAAAATATCATCAGCTACTCTTGATAAAAAGTGGTTTAATTCATCTAACTCAAGCCATGTTCCTGTTGGGTTATTTGGATTGGCTATAAAAACAACACGTGTTGAAGTCGTAATTTGCTCAAATATTGCATTTAAATCATGCCCATACGGCATGTCAGGATGATCAGAAGGATATGCTTTAGCTACTCTAGCTTCTGCACCAACAGCCTGTACGACTAAAGGATATACAGCAAATGAATATTCTGAGTACACAGCAGAGTTACAGGGCGCCAGGAAAGCTCTACCGACAAGTTCAAGAATATCATTAGAGCCATTACCTAGAGTAATACAAGATTGATCAACTCCGTGTTTTCTGGCGAGCGCCAAACTTAATTTATGACCTGCTCCATCCGGGTAATAATTAACATTACCTATAACAGACTGTGCTGCTTCTATCGCTTTCTTACTCGGACCCAACGGGTTTTCATTAGATGCAAGTTTTATAGCGTTAGAAATACCTAACTCTCTTTCCAGCTCTTCAACAGGTTTACCCGGTTGATAGGGATTAAGTAACTGAACTCCAGGTACCGCATTTTTTAAAAAGTTATTCATAAAGTGATTAGATCTTGTTTAGAATTTTATATTAAATATAAAGCCATATTAAAAATAACATGGCTTATAAACTTTAAGTTTTAAAGAGTATTATTTAAGTACAGCTTTAGGGTATGAACCTAGAATTCGTACCATTGCAGATTCATGCTCAATTTCAGAAAGGGCAGCTGCAAGCGCTTTATCATCTTTATGCCCTTCTATATCAATAAAAAACACGTATTCCCATACTCCCTGGCGGGATGGGCGGGATTCTATTTTACTCATACCGATATTACGATCAGCCAACGGCTTTAATAAATGATGTAATGCACCTGCTTTATTATTAGTTGTTACTAATAACGAGGTCCTGTCATTTCCGCTCGGTGGTACTTCGTTTTTACCAATAACGATAAAACGAGTTGTATTATTTGGCTCATCCTCTATTTCAGCGCACAAAACAGGCACACCATAAATTTCAGATGCCATCGTACCAGCAATAGCTGCAGCTCCCTTTTCCTGTTTCGCTATACGAACGGCTTCTGCATTACTTCGCACAGCATAATGTTCAGCATTAGGCAGGTTTGCATCTAACCATCGCCTACATTGAGCTAAAGACTGTTGATGAGAATACACTTTGGTTATTTTAGAAATATCTTCTTCAGTACTTATTAGATTATGTTGAATACGTAAATCTACTTCACCGGATATCTGTAATGAAGAATTAATAAGCAAGTCTAAGGTATGGGAAATAACGCCTTCAGTTGAATTTTCAATTGGAGCAACTCCAAAATGAGACTCACCTGTTTCTACAGCCCTAAAAATATCTTCAATATTATCGACAGGGTACTGATCAATTGAAGCGCCAAAGTGCTTACTACAGGCAGCATGATTATAAGTACCCGCAGGCCCTAAAAACGCTACATTTATAGGCTTTTCCAGGGCAAGACAGGAGGACATTATTTCACGAAACAAATGAGCCATGGCATTTTCACCCAATGGACCTTCATTTCGTTTTTTAATTTCTGTTAAAACCTGCGCCTCACGTTCAGGGCGATAAAAATGCTCAGATTCACCTGATTTAATTTTGATTTCAGCTACTTCCTGCGCACAGGTAGCACGTTGATTAATAAGTTTTTGAATTTTCTTATCAATAGCATCTATTCTATCTCGTATGCTTAATAATTTATCTTGTTCATTCATTCTTTAAATGCCGTTGATTGCTACTGAGACACTGAGAAAATTAATTAATATTACTAGGTTAAATATAATAATTAAAAACCTGTACTCATGTAATTCTATTGAAAATTTATATTAATCTTACAGACAATACACCATCGATATCCTGAATTTTATCGATAGTTACATTATCAGGTTTGGTTTCTACATCTATTAAAGTGTAAGCAAGCTCATTACGTGATTCATTAGCCATATGTAAAATATTAACTTTAGAGCCTCCCAAAACATGAGATATTTTTCCTAACATATCTGGACTATTAGAATTTGAAATCGCCAACCTAAAGTCTCCCTGTCTGGCTAATTTAATATTAGGAAAGTTAACTGAGTTTTTAATATTTCCATTATTTAAAAAATCTTTTAACTGATCGGCTATCATAACCGCACAATTATCTTCAGCTTCACCTGTTGATGCACCTAAATGCGGTAATGTAAAAACCCCTTCATGACCTTTTACTTCATTTGAAGGAAAATCATTAACATAAGCGTGAATTTTTCCTGCTTTAATAGCAGCTAGAACAGCACTATCATCTACAATACCCTCTCGGGCAAAATTTAATATTACAGAACCATCTTTCATTATTGCTAAACTTTCTGTATTTAACAGGTTACGAGTAGCATCAATTAACGGTACGTGAAATGAAACAAAATCCGCTTCGCGAAAAAGCTCGTCAGCACTATCCATCTGTTTAACATTAGATGATAACTGCCATGCTGCCTGAACTGTAATACCCGGATCAAATCCGATAACTTTCATTCCCAGGGTATCAGCTGCATTTGCCACCTGGGCACCAATTGCACCCAGACCAACTACACCTAAAGTCTTACCCGGCAATTCAAAACCGGCAAATTTTTTCTTGCCTGCTTCTACCGCCTTAGTTACATCTTCATCTGTACCCGTTAAATCAGTCGTATAATTCCATGCCGGAATCAGATTACGACAGGCTATTAACATACCTGCGATCACTAACTCTTTAACTGCATTAGCATTTGCTCCGGGCGCATTAAAAACAACAATGCCACGATCCGACATTTTATCAACCGGTATATTATTAACCCCCGCTCCCGCTCTTCCAATTGCTTTTACAGAACTTGCTACAGGAACATCATGCATTTTAAAAGACCGTAACATGATAGCATCTGGTTCACTTACATCTTCACCTACCTGATAACCCTCATCAGTTAGTTTATCTAATCCCAGGGGGGAGATTGCATTGTAGGTTTTGACATTAAACATATATATTCCTATTTATTCTACCAACAAAGTTATTGGTATTTTTAATCCAAATAATAATATTAATACAAACAAGACTCTCATACCCCGTCTTATTAAAAGGGCATAACAAATTTAAAATTTTTACGCGTTATTCTTTTCAAAATCCTTCATAAAATCGACAAGAGTATCTATACCAGACTCAGGCATAGCGTTATAAATACTTGCCCGCATACCACCAACTGATCTATGGCCTTTTAATGTTGTTAAGCCGATTTTTTCAGCACCTTCGAGGAAAGCACCATCGAGTGCTGCATCACCTAAAATAAAAGGAACATTCATTAATGATCGACAATTTACATCTACAGGATTTGAATAAAAACTTGATTCATCAATAGCAGTATAAAGTTTAGCAGCCTTGCGACGATTGGTTTCTTCTAAGGCTTTAACACCACCATTTCTCTTAATTCTGTCAAATACCAGACCCGCTATATACCAACTATAAGTTGCCGGTGTGTTATACATTGAATCATTATCAGCCATGATTTTGTAATCCAGCATTGCTGGCATACCATCAATACAATTTCCAATTAAATCATCTCTAACAATAACAATAGTTAACCCAGCACAGCCAATATTTTTCTGTGCGCCTGCATAAATAATACCGAACTTACTAACATCAATTTCTTTAGATAAAATATTTGAAGACATATCAGCAACTAACGGTACATCTGTTTCAGGCAGAAAAGGAAACTCAACACCGACGATTGTTTCATTTGGTGTGTAATGTAAATAGGCTGCATCTTTGCTTAAGTTCCAGTCAGATTGCTCTGTAACAGTTGTAAATTTTGAATCTTCAGTTGAAGCGGCAACATTGATATCACCATAACGTTTAGCTTCAGCGATTGCCTTTTTAGACCATTGACCAGTTAATATATAATCCGCTTTACGATTAGAACCCATAAGATTTATAGGTACAGCAGCAAATTGAGTACTAGCACCACCTTGCATAAACAACACTTTATAGTTGTCTGGAACATTCATAATTTCGCGTAAATCTGCTTCGGCTTTTTCAGCAATAGACATGTAAGCTTTGCCACGATGAGACATTTCCATTACAGACATGCCAGTGCCATGCCAGTCTAACATTTCTGATTGTGCCTGTTTAAGAACATCTTCTGGAATACATGCAGGACCTGCACTGAAATTATATACTCGGCTCATTGCCTTACTCACCTTAGTCAATTATTTATTGGATCACTAAAAAGTTATTTGAAAATCTTACTAAACTAAATGTCGCCTAAAAAACATAGACTACATATAAGCCAGTGTTTAATTTACTCTGCTTCTTGTTGAGCATCTGTGTCTGAGTCAGTATCTGCGTCTGAGTCATCACCAGCTAAAACTTCTATACGTTCAATTTCAACCAGTTTTTCATCATCGGATAATCTGATTAGGCGCACACCCTGGGTGTTTCTACCCATCTCTCTGACTTCTTCAACACTTGTACGAATTAATGTACCACCATCAGATATCATCATAAACTCATCTGCTTCAGTTACCTGAACAGCCCCTACGACTGCACCATTACGGTCAGATGTTTGTATAGAAATAACACCCTGGCCACCACGTCCCTTACACGCATATTCAGTAGTAGCTGTACGTTTACCATAACCTTTTTCAGTCGCAGTTAAAATTGAAGCCGTTTCGTCCACAACGATCAAACTAATGAGTTTCTCGCCGTCCTTCATACGAATGCCTCTTACACCCGCAGCAGTTCTACCCATTGCACGAACATTTGACTCATTAAAGCGAATTGCTTTACCCGAACTAGCCATTAACATGATGTCTTTAGAGCCATCAGTTAATGCTACATCTACTAGTAAATTATCATCTCGAAGATCAAGGGCAATAATGCCACCCGCCCTCTGATTAGAAAAAGCTGTTAACGGAGTTTTCTTAACCGTTCCAGAGCTAGTAGCCATAAAGATGAAATGATCTTCATCGTATTCACGTATAGGTAATACAGCATTGATACGTTCACCATTTTCTAATGGCAATAAATTAACAAGTGGCTTGCCTCGTGAACCTCGACTTGCCTGCGGTAACTGGTAAACCTTAATCCAGTAAACTTTACCGCGACTAGAGAAACATAATAATGTGTCATGCGTATTAGCTATAAACAATTTATCAATGAAATCTTCAGTTTTCATTCGCGTTGCAGACTTGCCCTTGCCACCACGCTTCTGGGCACTATATTCAGACAGGATTTGAGATTTGGCGTAACCTTCATGAGAGAAAGTAACCAGTACATCTTCTTCCGTAATTAAATCTTCAAGACTAAGATCTAACTGACTTTCTAATATTTCAGAACGACGCTCATCGCCAAAGTCTTCTTTTATTTGCTCAAGCTCTTCACGAATAACCTCGAGCAAACGATCGGGACTTGCAAGTATCTCAATTAAAGCTTTAATTGTATCCAGTATCTCACTGAATTCATTGATAATTTTGTCTTGCTCTAAACCCGTCAAGCGATGTAATCTTAATTCAAGAATGGCCTGTGCCTGTGCCTCTGATAGATAATAAGCACCATCACGCATACCAAATTCATCTTGTAAAAATTCTGGTCTTGAAGCTGCAGCACCAGATCGACTTAACATATCTGAAACCATTCCCAGTTGCCATGAACGGGAAATTAAACCGGCTTTAGCTTCGGCGGAATTCTTGGACTTTTTAATGAGTTCAATGACTTCATCAATATTAGCCAGTGCAATTGCCAGGCCTTCTAATACATGCGCACGCTCACGAGCTTTACGTAATTCGTAGATAGTACGGCGTGTAACAACCTCTCGACGATGCCTGACAAAGGCTTCAATAATTTGCTTGAGGTTTAATAGTTTTGGCTGACCATCAACCAGTGCAACCATATTGATACCAAATACAGTTTGCATGGATGTTTGTTTGTAAAGGTTATTCAGCAGTACTTCTGCTACATCCCCTCTTCTTACTTCAATAACGATACGAATTATAGATGTAGATTCATCACGTATTTCAGTAATGCCTTCTATTTTTTTCTCTTTAACCAGTTCAGCTATGCGTTCTATCAAGCGAGCTTTATTTACCTGATAAGGCAACTCATGGACTATGATGCTTTGCTTACCATTGTCAGCCGTTTCAATAGATGTACGTGAACGCATAAACATACGGCCGCGGCCCGTACGATAAGCTTCTCTAATACCTTTAGTACCGTTAATGAATGCTGCCGTTGGAAGGTCAGGCGCGGGTATGTAATCCATTAATCCCTCAATATCTAATTGAGGATTATTAATTAACGCAATACAGGCATCGATAACCTCACCTAGATTGTGAGGTGGGATGTTTGTAGCCATACCAACCGCAATACCGGCCGAACCGTTTACAAGCAAGGCTGGTACACGTGTCGGCATAACAGTCGGTTCACTTTCTGAACCATCATAGTTTTCAGCGAAATCTACGGTTTCTTTATCCAGATCTGCAAGAATTTGATGCGCAATTTTATCCATGCGCACTTCGGTATAACGCATTGCAGCGGGTGAATCACCATCAACTGAACCAAAGTTACCCTGACCATCAACCAGCATATACCGCATAGAGAACGGTTGTGCCATACGAACAATTGTATCGTAAACAGCGGTATCACCATGGGGATGATATTTACCGATAACGTCACCGACTACACGGGCAGATTTTTTATAGGGTTTATTCCAGTCATTACCCAGAACATTCATCGCATAAAGCACTCGGCGATGAACCGGTTTAAGACCATCTCGAACATCAGGTAGCGCCCTTCCAACGATTACACTCATAGCGTAATCAAGGTAGGACTGGCGCATTTCATCTTCTAAATTAACAGGTACTACTTCTTTGGCAAATTCAGCCATAAGGTGCTTCTTTTCCGTAGTTTATCGGGTTATTTATTATGCCCTGGTTAAAGTGGCAGCAAGCGCTGCTTTAAAGCCCGAAATACTACCATAAATCAGTGACTAACGGTAATTTAACTTAGCCGATTTATGACTATATAAACACAGGAAATATGGCGTGAGAGGCCTACATAATTAGATATAGATACAAGCTACTAGTTACGCTTTAAAAAGGTTAGATTATTATTTAATGGGCAGGCTTCTATAAACGGGTAAAAACAGGGAGTTTTTGAACATTTATAGAGTAAAACTGGTTAAAAACTAAACAACAGATATACCGGGAGCAGATGATTTCACAACAGTAAAACCATGATTTTGACGTAAACAATATTTCAGCCATTTACTCAAAAAACGGTTCAATTGCCACTTCTGCTTTAACGCATCCGCTGGTAAATGATCAAGCACGAGCTTTCCATGATGTAAACTACCTGACATAACTTCAGCTAAGCCGGCATCATGATAGATGCGAATCTTTAAATTAGGCTCCAGTCTAGTTTCTTCATTTTCTGTAAAGCTATAACTCAATCGCAAGGTAGTAGTAAACTTGCTACGCTCCAGAATTTTTAAATACAAGTTAAGGTGACCGGGTGATGTGGACACGCATGACTCGTTTATTTGCTGTACATCAGGTACAAGCTTACGTAATTTAATGAAATTGTCTTCATACATATCCATTAAACTAACAAAATCTACTGGTAGCACATCTTCACAGCCATAATGACTGGTTTTCTGTCTACAGCGATCAATAATTTGTTTCTTTAAATTACGACTCATGAGTTTCAGTGTAACACGCCATTATGCTTTAATACCTTCTACTTTCATTCTCACTCTAAACTGCCTGAACTTTTCTGGATCAGTATTATCAGCAAACAATACGATAGTCTTATTACGGTTATTCTCTAATAAGAAATTAAGTGTTGCGAAATGAGTTGTAACCACGCTACCCGATTTAAGTTTTGCTTTACTAGTTTGATTGTTTTGGGTGACCAACCAACTTCCATCTTTTTGCCATTGCAATTCACTAATTGTATTTATTTTAATTGATATGTAACTAATATAAATCAGCGCCATAAACAATAAACACTTAAACATTAAATCTATTTGAAGAATATAAATTGAAACAAGTGAAAGCAGAACACACAAAACCAATATGCGCTGATAAACTTTTGAAATAATTACATCAAACAGAAGCTGACTGGCGTATTGTCTGGACAAGATCTGAAACTTTAGTGTCTGAAGATTCCATATGACCTAAAAAAAGATCAAATAATAATTGATCAGGATAGTCGAGAACCTGATCTAAGATCTCTTTTTGACTTTTATTCAACAAAATATAGTGTTTATCAATAAACTCATTTAGTAATATATCAAGCTCGAGCATTCCACGTCGGCAGCGCCAACGCAGTGCAGAATCAACTTGTTCTGGCATTATATTTACAGACATCAAAGAGATTTCTTTACCATCATTTTCTTAATATCACCAATTGCTTTTGTTGGATTTAAACCTTTTGGACATACCTGTACACAATTCATAATAGTATGACAACGAAACAACTTAAATGGATCATCAAGTGCCTGCAACCTTTCATCCGTTGCCTGATCACGTGAATCGCCAATAAATCTGGCAGCCTGTAACAAAGCTGCTGGCCCTAAAAACTTATCAGGATTCCACCAGAACGAAGGACAGGATGTTGTACAGCAACCGCACATTATGCATTCATACAAACCATCTAGCTGATCTCTTTCCTCGGGAGTCTGTTTTAATTCAACTTCAGGCAAAGGATCTTTAACATCTAAAAACGGCTTAACATCTCTGTATTGTTTATAAAACTGTTCCATATCTACAATTAGATCACGAATAACCGGTAGACGTGGCATAGGTCGAAGCTCTATTGGCTCTTTTAAACTGCTTATAGGCGTAATACATGCCAGTCCGTTTGTGCCATTAATATTCATGCCATCAGATCCACAAACACCTTCACGGCAAGAACGCCTAAAACCTAAACCGGGATCTTTCTCTTTTAATAACAACAGGGCATCCAGAAGCATCATGTCCGATGTAACATCATCTAATTGATAATCTTGCATGTATGGATCTTTGTCTGTTTCAGGATTATATCTGTAAATGCGAAATCGCATATATGTACCTTTTTTATTTAGTGATTTGCCATGAGGCACAGAGGTCACAGAGAAAATGTTATTACTTAACGCCTGCGGCGCATAATTTAAATCACTCCTCTGTGTTCTCTGTGCCTCTGTGGCAAAAAAATCCTTTAATAAACCCTAGCTCTAATAAACTCTGGGCTTAGGTGGAAAACTAGCCACTGACATAGGTTTAGTTCTAACTGGTTTATAATCTAACTTACGTTCATCACTTGAATAAAGTGTATGGCGCATCCAGCCCTTATCATCACGCTCTGTATAGTCAACACGGGAATGTGCACCACGACTTTCAGTGCGAGCTGCAGCAGAATATACAGTCGCTAAAGCAACATCCATTAAATTTTCTAATTCCAGGGCTTCAACTCTAGCTGTATTAAATAGTTCTGATTGATCTGTAATACTGGCACTCTTTAAACGTTCTGCTAATTTAGAAACTTCTTCAACACCATTATTTAAAACATCCTGAGCTCTAAATACACCACAGTTTTCTTCCATGACTTTTTGTAATTCATGTCGAATAACATCAACTGATTCACCACCGGTGTTTGTATCCCATCGATGCAATCTGTTATAAGCTTTCTCTATAACTTTTTCATCTAAAGCTTTATGAAACCGATTTTCTTTTAAATATTGAATAATATGGTTTGCAGCTGAACGACCAAACACAAGTATATCCAGTAATGAATTACCACCTAGTCGGTTTGCTCCGTGAACAGAAACACAGGCGCATTCACCAGCCGCATATAATCCCGTAACCGGCTCTTCCGGAGTATCTTTAACCGGGACTACAACCTGTCCATGTCGGTTGGTTGGTATTCCACCCATTGTATAATGAGCCGTTGGGTATACAGGTATAGGATGATCAGCTGGATCGATACCTAAAAATGTTATGCACGTCTGCCTGATCCCTGGTAAACGTGATTGCAGGACATCTTCTGGCAAGTGATCAAGCTTTAACATTACATGATCTTTTTCAGGCCCACACCCCCTGCCTTCTTTTACTTCAGTATAGATTGAGCGACTAACCACGTCACGAGAAGCAAGATCTTTTGCAGTTGGAGCGTAACGTTCCATAAAACGCTCACCTTCAGCATTTACAAGATAACCTCCCTCTCCCCTGGCACCTTCAGTTATTAACATGCCACGACCAGCTATTCCCGTAGGATGAAACTGAAAAAATTCCATATCCTGTAATGGCATACCCGCTCTTAGCGCCATACCCATTCCGTCACCCGTGTTAATTAATGCATTGGTTGTCGTTCTAAATAATTGCCCTGCACCACCTGTAGCCAATAAGGTCGTTTTAGCTTCAATTATAATTTCTTCGCCACTATGAATATCAAAAACATAAGCACCTAAAATATTTCCCTGCTCGTCTTTTAATAAATCTACAGCGAAATATTCATCAAAGAAATGTGTTTTAGCTCGAATATTTTGTTGGTATAAACTGTGCAGAATTGCGTGCCCCGTTCTATCCGCTGCCGCACAAGTTCTAGCTGCCTGTTCACCACCAAAATTTTGCGACTGACCGCCAAATGGTCTTTGATAAATTTTTCCATTATCAAGACGTGAAAATGGAACACCAAAATGCTCCATTTCATAAACCGCCTTTGGCGCAGCACGACACATATATTCAATCGCATCCTGATCACCTAAGTAGTCACTACCTTTAACCGTATCAAACATATGCCAGTGCCAGTTATCGGGTAACACGTTAGCCAGTGCGGCATTCATTCCGCCCTGCGCGGCGACTGTATGAGAGCGAGTCGGAAATACTTTGGAAACGACGGCTACTGAAGCATCGGCTTCAGCTAACTGAAGAGCTGCTCTTAAGCCACCTCCACCTGCGCCAATAATAAGTGCATCGAAACGTCTTCTTGGTATATCTTCGATATTCATTTAATTAAAACCATAAACAGTGCTTTGAAACCCCATAATCCACTACCAGTTAAAGTACAGCCAACGAGGGTTAAACCCAGCAGGCGACCAACGACATTTGGAACATAATCAAGAATGATATCTCTAATGCCAATCCAGGCATGCCAAAGAACAGCGACTAGAAATAAACCAATAAAAATATTGTTATACGGAATGGCAACCCAAGCTGCCCAGTCACTTGAATTTAGCGGGTTGTCTATTAACAAAACAGCAAAAATATAAAGTAAAAACACGCCAATAAATACTGCACTGACACGTTGTATAATCCACGGCCTTAAACCCTGTAGTCCAGGAGAGCTCATAAGAATATCTCCATCCCTAACCATATAAATAATATAGCTTCCACAATAAATACCAGCCAGGCAAATAGTATTGCCTGTTGTTTTTCAAGCCCAATATCAAAGTCGGTTAGTAAAAAACGTATACCCGCAATAAAGTGATGCAATATTGACCACAATAAAATTACTGAAGCTATTTTTATTAAAGGAAGATTAAGAATGCCTGTCATTTCATTAAAACCGGCATCACCCTGTAAAGAAATATCGAACAGGTAAACGCTAAATGGAATGGCCAGGAATAAAAGCAATCCACTTATTCTGTGAAAGATTGAAACAAATCCCGTGACCGGAAGTCTTATTTTTACCAGATTGAGAAAGAAGGGTCGGTTATCTGATACCGCCATTATTCATTTTCCCTATTTAAATGATTAATTGATTTGATATCTATTATTATTCTTAAATTGTATTGTAGTGCATTAATTTCAATAATCCACATTATATGTATGCTGACACTACACTATAATATGATTATTATGCTTATTTAAGGTTCAATTCAAAATACAGGTAAACACATGAAACCAGAATGGTTCGATTTTTTAAAAGATGCAGGCGCAGAAATTGAGAACAATGAAGTGCAAAGTTTCGGCAATCTGGAGCGTGAACAGCGTATGTTACACACAGGCCTTATTATCTGTGATTTGAGTCACCACGGGCTTATTTCAGTTGACGGCGAAGATGCTGCGGACTTCCTGCAGGGTCAGTTAACCAATGATGTTCGTGATGTAAGCCTGTCACATAGCCAGCTTAGCGCATATTGCACACATAAAGGCCGCATGTTAGCAAATTTCAGGCTGTTCAAACGTTCTGAAAGTTACTACATACAACTACCTCAGGCATTACTCGAATCCATTTTAAAACGCATTAGCATGTTCATTTTAATGTCTAAAGTTAGCATTAAGGACAGTAGCAACTCATTAGTTAAAATTGGTATTTCTGGCCCAACCGCCAATGAGAAATTATCTGGATTAATATCTGATTTACCCTCAGAAACGGACGATAGCACTCAAGCAAATGGTTATACCATTATCAAATGCGCAGGTGATATTCCAAGATATGAAATATTCGGTGAACTCGAAGCCATAAAGACATTATGGGCACAACTTGATGTGAATGCAGCACCTGTAGGTGCCAGCGCATGGGAAACATTAGATATTCTGGCGGGCATTCCTACTATCACCCCGGGAACATCTGAAGCTTTCGTACCCCAGATGACCAATATGCATGTAATTAATGGCGTTAACTTTCAAAAAGGCTGTTATACCGGCCAGGAAGTAGTCGCCCGTATGCAATATTTAGGCAAATTAAAGCGTCGGATGTTTAAGATTCAAATAGAAACTAGTGATACGGTTTCTGCAGGTGATAAGTTATTTTGCAAAGATTCAAAATCAGGTCAGGGAACAGGTCAGATCATAAACGCCCAGGTCGACGCAAATGGCGGTATTGTAGCGTTGGCAGTCATTGATATAACAGATGCCGAGTCAGGCGCTCTTCAATTACACGATGAAAACGGCCCATCAATAAACGTTCTTACACTGCCCTATTCAATAGATTGAGTTAAATAACTGGCGTCGCAAGCACCTCCTGATAAAGCTTGCGACATATAATATTTTTACGCCCTGTTTTTGGATTTTTAAACAATCTCTAACTACACTCTTAATTAAAAGTTACAAAAAATAAATATGAGTGAACAAGCCAAAATAGTTCTTCAACAGTTAATTAAAGCCGTTGAAACAGATCAAATTAAGTTACCTACCTTACCTGAGGTCGCTTTAAAGATTCGTGAAGCTGTTGAGAAAGATAACCAGTCTGCAATCGATATAGCAAACTTACTTTCGCAGGACACATCCCTGTCAGCCCGTTTGTTACAACTAGCAAACAGTCCTTTATACCGGGCTCGAGCAGAAATAGATAATCTACAGATGGCTGTAACCCGCCTGGGTATACGAATTGTTAAAGACCTGGTGGTTATGCTCGCCATAAAACAGACATTTAAAACAAAAGATAAAGGTATTGAGGCCCAGTTTAAAGATATCTGGCAAACCAGTGTTGATGTGGCTGCTGTATGCCGGGTATTAGCTAAAACCCAGCCTGGACTTGATGTAGAGCATGCAATGTTAGCCGGCCTTATTCATAATATTGGAAGCCTTCCAATTATCGAACTAGCTGACAGGCAACCTTCTTTATTTTCAAGTACTCAGAATATAAAAGATATAACAAATGAAATTCAGGGTGAACTAGGTGAAAAAATACTTCATTTCTGGAACTTCCCTGAATCACTTATTAATGTAACGAAACATTGGGATCAATTTACTCGTAACCATGAGACTAAAGCTGACTATGTCGATATTGTTCAGGCGGCTATTTTACACACAAAACTTGCGGCCAGCCAGGCTCAGGAAGACTGGTCAAAAATACCTGCCATTAGTAAACTAGGTTTAGACCCAGGCGTACGGAAGCTTGATGAATCATTACAAATCGAACTTGATGATACCCGTAAAAGCTTAATGCAGGCTTAAAAAAATGAACTCAATACAGCAAAAATCCGAACTTTTTTTAGCAGAAGTGAAAGACGCTGTGGCAACTGAAAAGTTACTCTTACCCTCTTTACCTAATGTGGCACTTAAGATAAAAGCAGAATGTGAGAAAGAGAATACCTCTGCTGAAAAAATCGCTAGAGTCATAGTTAGCGATCCTGCCATGTCAGTACGCCTGCTTCAAGTTGCAAATAGCTCACTTTATCGTACACGAATTACCACTGACAACATTCAAATGGCCATAACCAAGCTTGGCTTAAAGCTGGTTAGAGACCTGATTATGAGTTTGTCTATGAAGCAGATTTATAATGCGAGTAACGATGTAATCGCTGAACGCTTTAATGAGTTATGGCTTGCCAGTACTAAAACGGCTGCCATTGCACACTTATTAGCCTCCACTCAAAAACACCTTGACCCTGAAAAAGCCATGTTAGCCGGACTCATACATAACATTGGCGCTTTGCCCATTATTTTGATGGCTGAAGAAGATGACGACTTATTTGATCAGCCTGGTGATTTATTTAAAGTTATACAGAAAATGCAGGGAGAAGTAGGCGCTTATATTTTTAAAAACTGGCACTTCCCTGATTACATGGTAGATGTTGCTCAGGAGTGTTATCACTACCGACGCAACCATGATGGGAAATCTGATTATGTTGATGTAGTGCAGGTCGCTTTAATTCAGGGAAGCATTTATACCGGCCTGGAATGCCCTGAAGACTGGTCTACCGTATCTGCATTCTCACGACTCAATATTGATACCGATTCTCATGTACTTGATATAGAAGAAAACAAACTGGTTTTTGATGAAACCACGACTCTATTTAAATAAACTATACTCACTTCATAATAATTTTATAAATACGGGAAAACCATGTCAGAAAAAGCCGAACAATTCTATAGTGAACTAAAATCAGCTGTAGAATCCGATCAGTTAGTCTTACCTACATTACCAGAAGTGGCATTAAAAATACGCGATGCTGTTGAAAGTGAAAACACATCAGCGCAACAAATTGCTGAAACGCTAACACAGGATGCTTCTTTATCTGCTCGTTTAATTCAGGTTTCTAACAGCCCACTATACAGAAGTCGCACGCCTATAGAGGACCTGCAAATGGCTGTTACAAGACTGGGCATACGTATGGTTCGTGATCTGGTTATTAGTTTAGCTATGAAACAGATTTATCAGGCCACATCAGATGTATTAGATGAGCATTTCCGTGCAAGCTGGACCACCGCTGTTGAAGTTGCTGCAATATGCAGGATGTTAGCCACAACCGTGCCCGGTATAAATCCGGAACAGGCACTTCTGGCAGGTCTCATCCATAATATAGGCGCCCTGCCGATTCTGGTTATGGCTGAAGATGATGATGACCTGTTTAACGACAGTGAGGCATTAGGTGTAGTAATTGAGGAGTTAACCTCACCAGTCGGTGAGTTAATTCTTAAAACATGGAATTTCGGCGACAGCATGACCGATGTTGTTAAACACGCACATGATTTTGAATATGACCATGAAGGCGGAGCTGATCTGGTAGACCTGGTTCAAATAGCCCTGTTACAGGGTGGACATGAGTCACAGGATATAGACTGGTCGACAGTACCTGCTTTTGCAAAACTTGGCATGGACTCAGATGTTAATGTTGTTGAAATTGAAGAAAATCAGGAAATTATAGAAAGCACCAAACAATCACTAATGGTATAACTTATATCCACAACCAAAAGGGTTTTATGTTTACAGCGTTTTACCCTTTTTGTCCCTGCTTAATACTCCACATAACTATCCAGTTATGTTATTTTTACGAATATAAATAATAAGTAAATATAACAAGGAAATATGGATATGAAAAAACTTGCCCTATTCAGCACGCTTCTAATTACCAGCTTTTTAGTCAACTCACTTAACGCTGCTGTTTTGATTCAAACCCGTGATTCTCAAAATGAGTTATCTACAATCTACATAGAAGGTACTAAAGCCCGAATTGAAATGCCAAATAATGAAGGTTACATTGTTATGGATGTGGCAAGCAGAACCATGAATGCCGTTATACATAAACAACGTACTGTTATGGATATGAGTGAATTTTTACTGGAAAACAATAACCAGTCTGCTCCAAAAAAATATGTAGATACTTATACAAAAACAATGGGACTTGGTCCAACCATTGTAGGATACGAAACTGAACAATACGCTTTGTATGCCAATGACAAATACTGTTCAAGTTTATTTGTTTCTGTTGAAGCTATGCGTGATATGGGCGTGAAAAAATTTGCTCATGCTTTTTCAAATATGGAAAGAAATATGGATGCAAAAATTTCTGCCATGACCGGTATGAATATGAATGCATTTACTGATCCCTGCG
>Ga0316205_10001175_pt1 | contig 35898 bp, 56 predicted proteins | sample 3monthpyrite_MG_FD_204941 | JGI IMG/M metagenome (GOLD analysis project Ga0316205, IMG submission 204941) | Microbial mat bacterial communities from mineral coupon in-situ incubated in ocean water Damariscotta River, Maine, United States -... | ecosystem: Environmental > Aquatic > Marine >...
TCTCACCTCCAATTAAAGAAGCCCGCAACTCGCGGGCTTTACTGATTATCGTTTACTCATCCATAAGATAATCAAAACAGCAATACCAAAAATTGCCAATGAAACCGTCCAATTAATCATAAGTCACCCCGCTCAATTTTGCCCTTCTTCTTAAGAAACGCCGACCAAACACACCCGCCTATCACAGCGCCAGTTGACATACAAATATACCCAAATATCAAATACCCAAGAAACTCATTCATTAGTATTTTTCTCTCTCACCAAAGCTCGCTCATAGATTAAGCACGCAGTGATTATAGATTTAACTTCCATCTTATCCAGCAACCGGTACTTAAACGTATTGATAGTCTTTCTCGATAAGGAAAGAGACTTTGCAATATCGCAAGCAATAGCTCCCTGATGCATCATCTTCAACACAAGCCATTCACGATCAGATAGTAGTCGCGCTAGCTCATCAATTGAATACCACTCAACCGGTTTAGCGGTTCTACGACTCATCGCCAACTTGGATTTTTCTTTGTAACGTACCCACTTATTTTCGTGGAAAGAAAACACCAAAGAATCGCCATGCTGCTCAAAGATAACCGGCTGATCACTTCTGGACTGGTAAACATGGGTTGCCCGAAGAGGCGCTTCACTCCAATCAATCATTCCGAATCACCCATATCAAGCAAGCCCTCAAGGTTTTCAACCCGCGCTTCGAGCTTAAAAACTAAATCGGACGACACCTTAAGGTTTGCCTGAAGATTATTAATCGCCTCTGCTTGAGCTGCATTTTCAATGATTAATGATCTAACTGCCTCAGTGATCATTTCATTATGGTCAACGGCTGATTCTGGTGGCAACTCACTTCGATTTGTCATAACACTTCCTCATTACTTGATGCCAGCACAAGTGACCAGCATCAATAATATTTAGATTTAATAGACGCCGTCAAGAACATCGATAATTATTGAATTCAACATAAAATATGGCAGATCATCAAGCTCTTCATTGTATAATTTTTCAGCAAGGCCGCGAGCAATATTTAGTTGCGTATCAGTTAAAGATATCATTTTATTTTTGTTAAGGTATTGTTGTAAGCTACTCATAACACTTCCTCATATTTTATTTTAAGAATAATTATTATCAACTAAAAGTCTTACATTGAAATTAACCACACCATCCATCAGTACCAGGCTCAAATATATACTCTGTACACTCCACCACTTTCGGAGGCGTGCCAACCTTGTATTTGATCGGCCTCTCTGCCCGACATAGTAGGTCACCATACTGATCACAGCCAGAGTGATAGCATGAGAAGCAGAGGAATTTCATTGCTGTTTTATCGGTCATCTATTCTTCGCTCTACATTTATGAGTGCATTCATTGCAAAGTGGATACCCGCAAACAGCAGAGTATGTTTCTTCACATTCTCGATAAGCAGGTTTGCCACACTCACAGCAAACTTCATCGGCATGCTCCTTACATTTATCTTTCCCATAGTCTGAGTCTTCCGTGCATCTACCGACCCAGGATATGCAGTATTTACATTGATCTTTCATATCAACTCCCAATAATTATCATCAATCGTCTTTATGAAATCTGGATCTAGATCCTCAAGACCTGGATCATCAATTCTTATGAGGCACCCTGGTTCAATGTTTCTCTTAATCCCGGTATCGTTCACTCCTCTCTCCTCTCTGTCGAATACACAACATGCTTCTCCACGGTGAAAGTTTCTTCACAGATATCACATTCTTCAAACTCTTCAATGCATGCAAACTCACAGCTATATTCGTGATCATGTCCGCAATAAGGGCAGATGACACTGTCTTTATTCTTTGTATCACTCATTATCAATGCTCTCTCATTTGGTTTAAATCAACACCATACTTCACGGCATTCTCGTCGGCGCATTTCTTTGCTTCGCTTGGGTCATCAAAAAGGCCAAGCCTAAGATTACGTTTTTTGTAGGTGATCTGGGCTAACCACTGCTCTGCTTCTCTGTCCCATGTAACCCCCTTGTAAGGCGACTTAGGTGCGTTACCAACAGGTGGCGACCTCCGTTTGTATGTTGTGCTACACGACATGTTTAAATTTTCTATAGAGATATTCATCGAGTCACCATCTTTGTGAACGATAAATTTAGTTAATGGCAGAGACCCATGGTGATACAGCCAGACAAGCCTTGCTTCACGATATGTGTGGTTATCAACGCGGATATTGCGACGACCAAAATCATCCTCTGACCCAGCACGAGTACCCTTTAATGCACGATTGCTTTTGCGAACTTTCCAGTAGAATTTCCCCTCACGATATTCTAGTAATTCCTTAAGGCGAGACTGGGTTAATGTTGTTTTCTTCATTGCATTTCCTCTTTAGTTAAAATTACTGGCTTCTCTTTAAGGTCCATTCCATATTCTCGATTTCACTATTCAGCAAATCAAGCTCAATACGAGCATCGGATTCGCGGCCAATTAATGTAAGTAGGTCTTTTTTGCTAACCCTTAAGGCTAGATCCTTTCGCCTTTGAAGAACCTTAAGCTTGGATGCAATTTGAAGATCGGAATCGTTTGACTTAAGCACTTTTTTAAACTCATCATTGATGGCTAACAACTCAGAACCAACCCTCATATATTCATCAAATTCAGCCTTTGCTTTGTCGGCCTTGATTGACAGAACCTTGAGTTCTTTCTTCATTGCATTTAAAGCTATTTCTTTACCTGACTTCATTGCATTTCCTCTTTAGTTTTTTCGTGCGCCAGTAAGTTGCTCGGTCAATCTTAGCTTTTCTTCTTCGCTAAGAATCCGTTTGCGTCTCACCTTAAGAATTCCAAAGCTATCAATAATGCTTTGAAGGTCGTAAGTTGTGCATACGGCCTCACCAATAGCCTTATCAATAGTCCAGCTATCAGGCAGCTTCTCGATCATTTTATTTAATCGTATGGATGACAAGGCAGGTCGTTGACCATGGATATTTCTTCTGTTAATGTCGCCAATCAAATAAACCTCGTACTTATCAGGATTACTTGATACCCAGGTTACTTCAGAATACTTACCAACGACTCGGCATACCCCATCTAAGCCCATTTCGAACGCTGAATTGGTAACAATGCCCGTTAACTTATCACGCAAGCTGTACAACATAATTAATTCCCCCAGTAAATCGACGCTAACCGATGTGAATTTCAACGATATACACTAAACATATAGTTTGATACCTTTTACATTTAAAAAGCCTTATACCTCCGTTTATTGGCCGCTTTGCCGCTATTGACGTTTTCGAGCGTAATTGCTCTTTAGTGTTTGCGTTTCCTGAATGGCCGGCAGCACCCCAGTAAAGTTTTCAAATCGACAAAGGTCCAGTCGTGTTGCGAGATTCACCTTTCCAATTGCCGCATTTCGTTGTTTGGCAAAAATTATCTCAGCAATCCCCTTCATTGGCGTTTCTGGGTTGTAGACCTCATCGCGGTAAATGAAGATGATCACATCAGCATCCTGTTCAATCGATCCTGAATCTCTTAGATCGGACATCACCGGCCTTTTGTTAGGTCTTTGTTCAAGACTTCGATTAAGTTGGGAAAGTAGCACTACGGGGATCTTCAGTATTTTTGCCAATGCTTTGAGCCCAGCAGTGATATCGCCGATCTCTTCATTTTTCGATCTGCCTGATGCCTTAATGAGTTGGAGGTAATCAATTACAATTAGTGATGGATTATGCTTCTTGCTGAATTTAATTGCCCTGGCCGTTATCTCAGCGACAGTTAGGGCAGCAGTATCATCAATACTCAATTCCCATTTGGCGACCTGAGCGACAGCATTGGTATAAAGTGGCCAATCTTCATCCAGTAGTTTGCCGGTCTGGATTCGGTCGAAAGGAATCCCGCTAATGCTTGATGTCATGCGATTGATCAATTGCTCTGACGGCATTTCCATTGAAAAAACGAGGCTGCAAAGCCCGTTCCGGCAATTGTTTTCTGCCAAATTCATGGACAACGTGGTTTTGCCTGAGCTAGGTCTTCCGGCAAGAATAACCAGATCGGCCTTCTGAAGTCCCATGGTGATATCGTCAATATCATCCAGTCCGGTCGATAAGCCAATCAACTTTCCATCCGACTGAAATCTAACGTCCAGATCGTCAACCACCTTCCTGAGAATTATTGACGCGCTAACAGGTCCGTCAGACGACGATCCAACATCAACGTCAGCAAAGATACCCTGAATGGCAGAAAGCTTCTCTACGGGTCTCTCATCACCATCCGCAACGTTATTCGCCGACTCTACCGCAGCCGATATACGCCGATCCAACGCATGACTGGCCAGAATCTCCGCATATTTCACCAAATTGCCAGATTTGGGAGTATCGAGCGCAATTTTGGCTAGGTATTCGAAATAACCGTCTCCACCCGCCTTAGCTCCCAGGTTGCCGACCGTAACAACGTCGATAGGATCACCAGACAGATTCAACGCAATCATGACTTCCCACGTTACTTTGTGAGTATGGAGGGTGAAGTCTTCAATTCCGAGTTTGCCTGATACTTCAGTGAACAGATCACCGCACTGCAGGATAGACCCTAATACGCATTGCTCAGGATAGATTGTGTTGTTGATCATTGTTGAGACTCCATGATCTTTTGTGCGGCTAATCCGGCAGTGGTCAGGTAATACTCTTTCGTCTCATAATTAACCCGCCAGTATTGCAGGTAGTCATTTTTCACATATTTACCAAAAGCCATTAGCCATCTGGAATAAAACTTTTCGTCGTCATCGTAAAACTGCTCACAGAATCCATACCATGCGATGTAGATGTATGACTCAGGTATTCCCACAGTTGATGCCCATTCGAATATTGAGGATTTTCCAGGTAACGGATCAACCTTAAGCAAGTCGCAGTTATCCAGGTATTCACGTAGGGTTATTTTTTTAGGGGTTTTTTTACGAGGGGGGGTTTCCTTTACTTCTCTCTCTTTGTTACTTAAAGAAGGTCTAGTTACTTTAGGTAAAGTGACTGATACAGTTTGGGGATCGTCTGGTAAAGTGACTGATACAGTTTGGGGATCGTCTGGTAAAGTGACTGATACAGTTTTAATTCCCTTAAGTACAGTTTCATTCCATTCTTCAACCCCAATTAATCGGTAATGGTTTACTTTTCGATCACCTCTTTCGATGGCGATTAACCCTAAATTCTCCAGTTCTTTTATGATTTTCATAACAGTTACCTTGCTTGATAAGCTCACTTTTGCAAGTGTTCTTATTGATGGATAACAGAGAAACGAATCATTTGAGAAGTCAGCTAAGCACCTCAATATAAACCTTTGGCGGCACGTTTCCCCGTGAGATTTCGCCCAAAGATGAGCATCAATCTGGATAAATCGACGCTGGGTATTGCCTTTTTTTCGATAGCTTGACATAATTCAGTTGTTCCGTTTCTCGTCCTGACTGGGGTGTTTGTCCACCCCTTTCTTGTCTACTTTAATAGCTTATTGCTTAATAATTGATTTATTGGCGACCTCCCGATTAAGTCTGCATACTGAAGAATTCTTTCTTTTGCCAGCTTGTAAATGTCCTTATAGTTCAATTCCTGATCCATCCCGTCCATCAACGCTTTATTGATGATATCGTCGGCAGTGGATACGTGAAATAGCTGATTGGTATTCAACACATCCCGAACGTTTGGGTATTTTTGGTCGAGGAAGAAAAGCGCGGTGTTTTCCATTTTGGCCAAATTGCAGTAATACATTTGCGATGATTTGCTGCCCTGGGCTGTGGCATACTCGACGAAAATTTTGATCACATCTGTTTTTTGGCGGTGGATTGATTTTCCGTTGACTCTGGAATTGATGTGGTTTCGCATTCTTGAGAATTCTTTTACCAGCGCCCATTTAAATTTCTTAACAATTACTGAATTACGCATAAGTGTAATTAGGTACATTGCCTGATCTTCATTTAGAATTGCATACCTTGTATCCTCACCTCTTGGGTTTTTCAATACTCGCGTTTGAAACGCGAGTTCTTCATCATTCTTATCGAAATGTGTGTTAAGTAGAGTTATTACATTTTTATGGTGGACATTAACCGCATCAGCAATAACTAGACTGGTAGTGACTGCTTCACCCTTAAATACATCAACTAACTTATCCATTGAAACCTCTTTCTTGAGAAACCAGATATATGAATCCAGATAATGCCATCAAGTTATCCTTATGTCAACATCTATGTCAACCCCCAACTTGACATCTCCCCCAACCTCCCTCATACTAGCCATTCTTCACGACATCTTCCTCAAGATGATAAGCCGCATCCCTCCCCTGGTGCGGCTATTTTTTTACCTTAAAATTGTATACCTTTTTGTTGTGGTGTTATTAGCGGCATCAATCTTAATCCAACCGTCCTTCTCTAGCTTACGAGTAGTTTTCGATATCGTTGGCAGGCTGATCTCAGTCATGTCATTAATATCTGCGTGCGTTACTCTGCACGATCGATCATCCCCTGACTTATATTCCAAACAGAACATGATCAGCTTTTCATGTGGTGTTTTGAAGCTGATTCCAGTTATATGATCACTTGGATTTATCTTGTCAACCATTTTTAGCCCTCGTGTAATTTATTTATTGAAAGAGTGAATATATTAACTTGACAGGATGAGTAAGTAAAGGTTATTATTCGACCTCACATTCATTAATGAGGAAAAATTATGTCTAGCTTCATGAAAGGCCCAGCAAACAATATGTGTAGGGTATTTGAGATGCCTAATAAGTTTCCATCTGAATTTTGTAATAATGGTGGTATCCCAGCAGTATTCATGATGGTGGATTGGTTTAACTCTTGGCCGACTGGTATGGAGTTTGAAACAAGGGGTGATTTCGAGCGGTTTGTTATCGATTTTCTGATGCAAAAGCATTACATAGTGCAAGGCAAACAATACCTGGTAATTGCCGCATTTGGTATCTCATTTACATTCCGCGGATAGCATATTTTGGTCTCACGGATCAGATTTTAGCCGTGAAGTTTAATTGAGGAAAAAATAATGGTCGATATTGATAGTTTGACATTAGGCGAGCTAAGGTTGATTCAAAACTTAACACTTAGCGCTCAGGTTGTGGCCGATAAAACAAAGCACCCATTGGTCGGAAAAGTAGTCGTTGCAGTTTTACCTCATGGGTTTATCTACTTTGGAAAGCTGGATTCACTTGATGGGCATATGCGGATATTGAATGCCCAGTGCCTTCGGTACTGGGCCAAGCGAGATAGCGGATTGCTTGAATTTGCTGAAAAAGGGCCAATTGATGGGGATAAAATAGATTCAGGTGGGGATATTTTTATTGGTGAATATATATCCTTAATGGAAACTGGAGACTGGTGTGATTAACTACGGCTGCGGCGACGGCCATGGCCACGGCGACGGCTGCGGCTACGGCAGCGGCTACGGCGACGGCAACGGCGACGGCAACATCTGCGGCGACGGCCACGGCTGCGGCTGCGGCGACGGCGACGGCTACGGCTACGGCCACGGCTACGGCTACGGCTACGGCCACGGAGACTGGTGTGAGTAACTACGGCGACGGCTGCGGCGACGGCTACGGCCACGGCTTCCGTAGCGACGGCTGCGGCTACGGCTACGGCTACGGCTACGGCAGCGGCGACGGCGACGGCTACGGCTACGGCTACGGCGACGGCAACATCTGCGGCGACGGCCACGGCTGCGGCTGCGGCGACGGCCACGGCTGCGGCTGCGGCGACGGCGACGGCTACGGCTACGGCTATGGCTACGGCTACGGCTACGGCTACGGCTGCGGCTACGGAGACTGGTGTGAGTAACTACGGCGACGGCTGCGGCTACGGCTACGGCTACGGCGACGGCAACGGCTACGGCTACGGCTACGGCAGCGGCTACGGCTGCGGCTACGGAGACTGGTGTGAGTAACTACGGCGACGGCTACGGCTATGGCTATGGTTATGGCGATGGTCATGGTTGTGGCGACGGCTGTGGCTACGGTTATGGCGATGGCGATGGTTGTGGTGATGGCGATGGTTATGGCTATGGCGACGGCGACGGTTATGGTTATGTTGATGGTCATGGCTATGGTCATGGCTATGGCGATGGCTATGGCTATGGCAGCGGTAGAGGCTACGGCAGAGGCAGCGGCTACGGCTGCGGCGATGGAGACTGGTGTGAGTAACTACGGCTGCGGTTACGGCTGCGGCGACGGCGACGGCGATGGCGACGGCTACGGCTGCGGCGATGGCGACGGCTACGGCTGCGGCGACGGCTACGGCTGCGGCGACGGCTGCGGCGACGGCTACGGCTGCGGCGATGGCGACGGTTAATATGTAAATTATCTGCCTCGAATATGGGGTAGATTGAGGTCAGTTTTAGGATTCCGTGATCAAAATTCTTTCCACTTATGATGCGGAATAACGAAGTGGCGCTGAGTAGCTAGTGTAATGAGATCGACGTGTGGCGACGAGACGAGCTACAACCACACATTTATCTTTAATTGAGGAAGATTTATGAGCAACAACATTGAACTTAATATGGGTATCGACGAGTACCACTCAAGAAGTGAAATTTCAAGTACTCAACTGAAGGTCTTAGCGGATAAGACGCCAGCGCACTTTAAGGCGTACATTGAGACGCCAAACAAATCAACGCCAGCCATGGCGCTTGGCAATATCATCCATTCAGCGGTGCTTGAGCCTGAGACTTTTGATTCAATTTATGTGGTTGAGCCTAAGTTCGATAAGCGAACAAATGCTGGTAAGGCTGAATATGCCGCGTGGCAGGCTGCAAATAATAGGAAGATTGGCATAAGTAAGGCCGATTTTGATACGGCGATGGCGTGCGCGGAGGCAATAAATAATCATCCTGAAGCCAACGCATGGCTAAGTGGCGGAATAGCAGAATCATCATACTTTTGGACGGATAAAAAAACCGGTGAAAAATGTCGTGTTCGCCCTGACTATCTGAAAGGTAATGTGCTGGTTGATCTGAAGTCATGTGAAGACGCGAGCCCTACTGAGTTCATGCGATCCATTGCAAAGTACGGGTATCATATCAGTGCCGGCATGTACATGGATGGCGTGAGTCAATCTCAAAAGATTGATGAATTCATCTGGATTGCCGTTGAAAAGAAACCTCCGTATGGTATCGCCATTTACATTCCCGATTACGTCATGCTTGAAATTGGCCGTGCAAAGTATCGTGCCGCCCTTGATCTGTATCATGCGTGCAAGTTGGTTGACGTATGGCCTGGATATGACCAGAAGGTTCGGCCGATATCATTGCCTGGTTGGGCTGTTTAACGCCCCTAAGTTTTGGGTGGTCTAATTTAATTGAGGAAAAATAATGAATAAGTTCGGAACGGTTCTTCTTTCGTCTAGAATGGGAGATATCCTCATTCCTGAGGATCATATGATCCATGGAGTCATTAATCAGCGTAGTGGGCAGGTATACCTAACCTATGAGGCTGATGACCTTTCTCCAATTATGGCACGGGGGATTATTGGTGTGCGAGAAGGTGAGTCTGCTGAGTTCGAATTTGATATGCAATTCATAGGTGTCGCCTTTTTTTATGGTGAGATTACGGCTTTTTATGCTCAGGGTAATTGGTAGGGCTGCTTAATTTAATTGAGGAAGAAATTTATGGGAACACCATCTGAGACAGATTTAATAGAGATAAACGGGCAAAAATTAACAGCCTTAAAAGTATTTGATAATGGTGGCGCAGCTAAACTTATCGAGGATATAGAGGTTGAGGCGCGAAGATTCGTTCCTGATATATCAACAAGTAAATCAAGAAAAGAAATTGCGTCACTTGCTTACAAAATAGCGCGTTCGAAAACGGCGTTAGATAAGCTTGGCAAAGATTTAGTGTCTGACTGGAAGGTAAAGGCGAAAGCCGTTGACCTTGAGAGAAAGCTCATCCGTGATCGACTTGATGCTCTGGCGCTGGAGATTCGACGACCATTAACTGAGTGGGAGGAAAGTGAATCAAGACGAATAGAGGAAGAGAAGTTATCTGCGGAAATTAATCGATGCCATGAAGAAGCTTTAATTGAAGATGGATTATGGCTAAGACTGAGGGAGGTGGAAAGAAAGGAAGCTGAACAGTTGGCTATCGAAAATGAAAGAAAAGCCAAAGAGGAATTATTGCGCGCTGAAAGTGAGCGAGTGAAGAAGGATGCGGCGATAGCTAAAGCTGCTGCTGACGCGGCAACAAAGGCGGCTGCTGATAAATTTGCAGAAGAAAAGGCCGCATCAGAAAGAGAGGTGGCCCTAGCAAAAGCCAGGGAAGAGCTATCAAGAAAAGAGGCCGAGGATGCGATTAGACTTGAAAAGGAACGCAGGGTCAAAGAAGTTAAAGCCGCTGAAGATAAAGCAAAGCAAGATATTATTAATGCAGACCTTCTTCGTAAGGAAGAGGAAATGAGACTGATCGAGGAGGCTGAAATACAGAAAGAAAATGAGCTAAAGAGGATTGCAAATAAAAATCATCAGAGAGCCGTGAATAATGAATGCGTTAAATTTCTATGCTCTTTCGTTGATGAGGATGCTGCCAAAGCTATTGTAGTTGGGATAGTTAAAGCAAAATTGAAATATTTATCAGTTAATTACTGATGAATTGAGGGGTGAAATTTGATGGAAATGTCGTCTGAAATAAATGAAATAGCGTTAGCGCTATCCAAAGCCCAAGGGATGATCGAGGGGGCTAAGAAAAGCTCTGCTAATCCATTCTTTAAGTCTAAGTATGCTGATCTGGCTGAAGTGTGGGATGCGTGCAGAGAGCCTTTAGCATCGAATGGTTTATCGGTAGTTCAGAGCCCTTCAGTGAAGGAGGGTTATGTATCAATATCCACACTATTGATGCATGAGTCTGGGCAGTGGATAAAAGACCAGTTAGAAATGAAGCTGCTTGACGATAAACCGCAAACGGTGGGGTCACTCATCACCTACGGTCGAAGATATAGCTTGTCTGCCATGGTTGGTGTGTCACCAGAGGATGATGATGGGAATATGGCGAATGGGAATGGTCAAGCTCGCCAGCACCAGGTAACCCCGCCAGTGCCGAAGATTACCGGTGCTCAATTAGCGGAACTCACTACGATGGTAGCAAGTTCAAAATCAACAGTTGAGGCGTTTTCAGCGCATCTTAAAGTGCCATCATTAAGTCAACTTCCTGCGGCATCGTTTGAGTTTGCCAAGAAGAAGTTGCAGGTTAAAATTGATCAAATTAAGGAAGTGAAATGATTAGAATCGAAACTGAAGGTAAAAAATATTGGCAGATAATTGATGAGCTTGACGCCCAACTTGTCGCTGATACACTATTTGATTGCAAGGGTAATCAGACTGAAGCCGCTTTAGTGTTAGGGATGAATCGCGGTACATTTCGGAAGAAGATGAACCTTATGCTGGATAGCAATCAACCCGATCATCGAAAAAACTTAGGAGAAATTAAATGAAACTAGATAATGCTAAACTATATATTGGCGCTAAAATATTAAGCGCTAAACCAATGTCACGGCAAGAATACAATGACTTTCGTGGATGGCAGATGCCTGAAGATGAGGAAGGCGCTGATTCAGGTTTTATTGTTCAGTATGCGGGTGGATACATATCATGGAGTCCATTAAAAGAATTCAATGAGGCTTATCGTTTGACTGATGGACTCAATTTTGGGTTAGCTATTGAGGCGCTAAAAAAAGGCGCTCTGGTGCAGCGTAAAGGATGGAACGGCAAAGGTATGTTTTTATATTACGTTGAAGGATCGACGTTTAACGTGAATCGTGCGCCATTGCTTGGTATCTACCCTAAAGGGGCTGAGATTACATACCAGTCTCACATTGACATGAAGACTGCTGATGGTCGATGTGTACCATGGTTTGCATCACAGTCTGACATGCTGTGTGATGATTGGCGGATAGTTCGTGCGACAGACGAGGAGATAGTTGCTATCCATCGGTAAATAATTAACCCTCAGAAAGCCGCTTTCACTGGCGGTTTTTGCCTGAATATTTTTAAAGGTTATTTCGAGGCCGCCGATAGATGTTTTGGATTAATCTCGGTGATGGATGTCAATGTGACTGTGCATGAGATCTTCAATTTTTTGCACGGTCATTCTCTCCCTCTTGTCAAGCTGCTCAATAATGTAGATCACATCCGTCTTTGAGCCTTTCTGAAGCTCGTCTATTTTTGATAGCAATTGGGCATGATTTTTGTTTAGCTCCTCGCGACTTGCGAACGTTTTGCTAACCTCCTGAACATCCTCAATGAAGTTTGCTGCCAGCCATCCACCTCCGCCAACCGCCGCCGTTACTCCAGCAGTGGCGAAAATCTTTAGCATCGTAAAGTGAGCAATATCAACCATCATAATTGTCTCGCTATCAAGTTGATGTAGTTATCAATTGAATGGTTCCTAAATAACGGGATCTTAAACTTGTCAAAGCTAATTTTTTGGAACCATGATGGATTTATTAGTATTTTACTGGGGGTTAAGTAAATGTGTGTGCCGATATGCTTGTATCCAGATAGTGCAATTGGTACGCCAGGAACTGGGTCCATTTTCGCGGTCACTCTGACCATCTTGTTGAGTATATGATGTGACGGCAAGAGGGACGCTCTGTCAAATACCCGTGGGGATGCATATGAAACACATATTGAGTCTGGGTTTTTTTGACAAAATTGATGACTCAAGAATGCGATTTGTGCGTATGCCCCGCCGGCACTATGGCCGCAAAATATGGTTCGTGCATTATCTCCGCCTATTTTTGAGAGTTCAAATTCGATCTGCGGCTTAACTCGAAAGTATGCATCACTATAACCTTTATGGACCCTGACTAAGCTTGGCCTTTCAGGCATATTTATCATATCGACCTTGAAGTTTGTACGCCAATCAGCAAACATATCCGCCATAAATTCTGACCCCCTAAAAGTGACAATTCTAGTGTCGCCTGCTAATGAGACGTAACAGTCCAGGCCAGTGGTATCGTCGTTAATGTAAACCGAGTGTTGGTGAGGCAGCGTGTCACGCATCGCTGCACGACACTCGTGCGCGTATCTTAATAGCTGTGTTTTGTTAATAATATTCATTTAGTGCGCGCCTTTGATTGAGTGTCACTTAAGTATAGCAATTATTTCTATTATTTTGCCATTAGTAAAATATTTACTAGAAACCATTAAACTTTTTCAATTGGTCGCCGATAACATTATTGAACGTAACGACAACTTAACCGGAGATACCAAAATGTTTTTAACTCTCATCAGCGGCAAATTAACCATCAGCAGTGACAGACCAGCGAGCGCAGTAATGACCACACTAGATGACTTCCTAACCTGTCGTTTAGGTGCGGACGGCTTATGTTGTAAAGTAACAGCAATGACGGCTGAATCGGTTGCTGATATATTTTTCTCTTAACCCGTTACCAAGGAAAATCATTATGTATAAATTCTTATTCATTATCGGTGCCGCTATCTTTATCTTCCTTAATTACTCAGTGCCTATACTTCAGGATGATGCAGCGACAGCGAGAGCGGATGGGCATGAAGCAAGAATGGCTGTTGTGGATGGGATAACCTCTAAATAATAATTCAGCGCTACCATCAAACCCTTATCCTTAATTGGTTGGGGGTTTTTAACTTAAAAGTGAGTAATTTATGTGGCAAATAAAACTTGAATTGGCATTAATTGTACTTATCGTACTGCTAATAATATTAGCGCACGGCTTTTGGAGTGGTGACGAATGAATGATTTAGAAAAAATAAACCAAACGATGTCACACCTGGAAATAGCGGAACTGACTGGTAAATCTTCTGCTCATGTTAAAAAAGATGTAGAGAGTATGTTTGATGGGTTAGATATAGATAGATCGGTTTTTCGATATACCTATTCGGATTCCATTGGAAGATCCCAGTTCGGTTACAATCTTCAAAAACGTGAGTGCTTGATTCTTATCTCTGGATATAGCGTTCAGTTACGCGCCAAAATAATTGATCGGTGGGATGATCTGGAGCGCGGTGTTACGGCTAAAGTTGAGGAGACCCAATACCAGAAATCAATAATCATGGCAAACGCTGCGGCTGAAATGTTACGCATGTCGGACACATCGAAGATCAGAATGCTGGCGACAATATGCGATAACCATGGCCTACCAACCAATATCCTCCCAAGTTACTCCACCGAGACCCTAACCCGTGCAGCAACCGACCTATTGAAAGAGCACGGTATCAAACTATCTGCCATGGCATTCAATAAGCTAATGATCAAGGCTGGGTATCTTGAGGAACTATCACGGCCAAGCACGGTGTCGAGTAAGATCAAAAAGTTCAAGTCACTGACAACCGCAGGGCTTGAGTTTGGTAAAAATGAAACGTCACCGAATAACCCTCGTGAAACTCAACCATTGTATTTCGAGGGAAAATTTGGTGAGTTGTTAAAAATGATTGGTGTTAGTCAAATAAAGTGAGGAAATTATGAGTGAATCAAACGAAGTAAACGGAAAATTAACGCTTACAGAGTATATGGCAGAACAGGCAAAGAAGTTGTCTGAATTGACAAAGCAGGTGGCAGAGTTAAAAGAAGAAGTCGAAAGCATGAGATACAAAGGGGATTACATATCACTCAAAGAATATGCCAATGTGAATAGAATTACGTTGAGCAAAAAGCAGTCAGTATTGATTGATCTGGAATGCACGAAACGATGCGGCTTACAGAACTTTCCGGTTAAGCGTCGTCCATGCCCTATCTTCTGTCAGGTCAATAGTTATCCGGTATGGGTACTAGAGGAAATTCTTTACCTGGCTGGATATATTTAACTAAAGCTTTCGGCAGGGACGCCGATACCCTTTATGTAACAGGCAAACAAATCAAACTTAGGGGAACATCATGGTAGACGCAAACGCACTTTTAGAAATGACAACAGCAGATCTTCTTGAGCTAGCCTTCACTGCTGGGCACATAACCTTCTCCGAGTTACTTGATGTGGCCGTGGTCAACGCAACAAGCACTGAGGATAGCCGCGGAGAAGTTCGCCACATCCTGAGTGATGGATCAGCGCTAATCATAACTTCAAATGAAATTGTAACCGCCTACTAAAAAGATTAAAGCTTCTGGCAGGGACGCCGTTAACCTAATTGTAAGCAACTAACTTAGGGGAATAAAATGTCACCAATCGAGATCACCGCAATAGCAGTAGTATCCAGCCTTGTCGTATGTTATGTAACGATCGCTACCATACAGGCCATGCAGTTCAGGAAGTTATTATCCAGTTGGGCTTCTTTAGAAGATCAGATTGAAGCGATTAGGTTTAATGCTGATGGTGAAGACTGCCACTTTGACAGCCTTGATGATGAAGAGTACCTCATCCTCCTTGATCGTAGGAATCAGATTATCCTTAAAATGAAAGAGATGCCATTTCGGAGTATTGGTCCTGATGGCATCTATTCCCCACAACTTCGCGCACTGTACAACCTTGATCCAGAAACTAGATTGAACGAGATGTACGTTTAAGGTTCATCGGCACCATCATCATCGTCAACAAGTAACGCTTGAAACGACGCCTTCAAAGGGGCAGGTAAAGGTTTATTTGGACTGAATGACCTTATCTGCTCAAGCAGTCTGTAATTTTTCGGGTTGAAGTATATCTCAGCGAGCTTACCGACTCGATTTTGAATGATCTGGCTTTCACCTATCCCTGCCACTGATTTAATTGGCTGAAGGATGAAGTCTCTAACGGCCCCCGCTGCACCAACTCCAATGTCTCGAAGGATATCTTGCCTTGCCGCCGTCTGTGACCCTTGAGCCCTACCAATACTAGCTCGCTCAACCAGGGTCTCTAGATAGACCATATTCTTTTTTGTTTCTGTATCTAGACCTGCCATTAATACACGCCTGGCTTCAGGGTTTCTGCCAAAGAGGGTTTTCTTTATCTCACCAGGAAGGTTCCAAGCAATGCCTTGGGCATCAGCCTTAGACTCAATCCCAGCTATCCTTCGTCGCATTTCTGACTGAACCATATTTGGCCATGCGTTAGGGTCGATATCATCAATGACAGCTTTGGCGTCTTGAATACTCTTTGAGGTTACCTTTGGGTCGAAAAGTCGCTTACTGACATCATCAATTTTATCATCAGAAAGTGCGCTTATTTTACCAATAATACTGTCCTTCACTTGGTCAACAGGTGGAGATAGCTCGGCAAAGGATGCCTTGGCTTGCTTGTAGGCAGGCGATGCATTATCCATCTGCTTTACAAGCTCTTCTTGAATAGTCACTAATTCACGCTTTGTGGTGTTGTTTAATGCGCCTTCACCGAACTTGGATATCTTGTCGTCAATCTCAAGCTTGAGGTTATGTAACGTTTTTAGTGGTGTATTTGCGTCCTCCAAGTTTCGCTTAAGCTTTGACACCTCACGTCTAACTTGGCCGGTTTTTGGCGCAAACTCCAAGGCAGAATCAATTTTTGATATAACAGGGGTTGTGTTTACACGCGTCGTAGTGTCAGAAAAAGCTCGATCATATAATGGTGATGCTCGTTCACTCCGAACCTGTTTTCGCTTAGCTAAAGCTGCTTCAGCGGCAGTTTTAAACCCGCCCAACGCATCGTCACTACCTGGTGCTGAGCGATTTATAACGCCGGTCATGGCATCCCATAGCTCTTTGTTCTGAGCTTTTATGGCACGTGATGCTACATTCCCACTTCCAGATAACTGGGGAATGAACGATTGTTTTTGAATGTCAGCAGGGATTAATGTTGCCTGTGATGGGAAGATGCCAACATCAACGCCAGTGCTTGACTGTATCCCACGTTGCGCTTGCTGCACAGTTTCAATCTCACGCCTCGCAGCAGGTAAGTCAACCGGATCAATGCCCGTTGGTTTCCGTATCTTACTGAGTAGTGGCGCAACACCTTCTGCTGCCGCTCCTGCCGCTCCAGCAAGTGCCGTCTGCCCAATATCAAAGCCTTGCTCACTTCCCGCCTTAATGGCCGCACCTTGTAGCGCTGCGTCCGTTGCTGCGCTTGCCGCACCCGCTGCTGCAATTTTACCTGATGTTTTCGTTACCAGGTTCGAAACAAGTGACGCGGGAAGGAAGGAAAGCACGCCAAAAGCTAACTGTCTTGCGTCAATTCCGGAAAATCCAGGCTTATTAAGCACTGATTTACGGCCGTTTAAATCGACGATGATATTGCCTTTTTCGTCATTCTCAAACTTAATGCCTGGAACATGTTTGCGTAAAATATCAACTTGAGCTTTGGGGTTTAATGTGACCAACTGTGTTGCCGCTGTCGTTACATTATTCTTAAATGACCCAGCATCAGTATCGGCAAATTCAGGAAGGGTTCTTGTCGCTTCAGTTTCACGGTCTGCGCCAGTTATCATGTCGGAAAATTTGGATAGAACACCCGTATTAGATGTAGGTCTTTCGGCGTCACGCCTAGATTTCCGAGATCCTTTATTTGCCGTATTGAAAGTTAATGGCTGGTCAGTCTGCTCTGGGGCAGGTTGAGCTTGAGGGGCAACCGGTTGTGGTGCAATATCCCGCTCTTCCGGTGGCACACGAGTGAATGCAGCAAATAGATCTGCGTTATTCTCCTGAGATTTCGGGGTAGGCGTAGGAGCTTCCGTGGCTGGATCAACACGGGTGTATGCAGCGAATAAGTCATCATTAGCGCCCATTATTTAATCCCCCGCCAGGCTTTAATTATCTCATCACTAGATATTCCAGGTCGCGCCTTTTCAGCGTTTTCTTTGAATTGAAAGAAGAATACTGGAAGACCATCTGGGCCTTTCAATGCAGAATTAACCATTGGCGTTTTTTTCTTAAATTCACGCCATGCCTTATTTGCCTTGGTTAGATTAGATCCCTCATCAAGCTGATTCTCAATGAAGTCTCGCTGCTCAACTTGCCGCAAAGCCATGGACTTAAGGCTGTTATTTTTAAACCCAACTGCGCCAGGGGTATCTTTTATTGAGGCTAACGTTTTGCGAACGCGGTCAGCATCCGCGTCAGTCTGAGGGCCAGTTGCAGCACTCAAGACGTCATTAAGTAATCGCTCTGAAACAGACTCAAATGCTTGAGCATTAGTTACATTGGCGATAGAGCTAGCATCGACACCAAATCCCTCCAAAATAGAGGCAATAGCGACCTTTCCTTGCTCTAAAGCGCCTGTATTGACATCAATGTTCTCAAGTTGTGATACGGCATCAAGTACACCTTGAGCTGAGTCGGCGCGATCCTGTAGTTCGGCGAGCTTTTTAACTCGGTTCTTTGCCAGCTCCTTCTCTTCACCTGCCTCACCTGTGTTGATGTTAATGCCAGATTTCCTGATTGAGTTTAATGTTTCCTGGGCAAACTCTGGAGTGCCGGGCTTTAATCCCGCCGCCATTAAGTTTTGCTGTAAAGTGGTTAATTTAGGAACCTCAAATTTATTCTTAGCTTGATCACTTATTGACTGACCCTGTCTTGCCTGCTGATCAACCTTCTGCACCATAGCATCATCAGGTAGGTTTATCGTGTTATCGATATTTGTGGTGTCACGCCCTTCCTCCTTGAGGCGCAATGATTCACTCTTAAGGAATGATCGCATTTCATTTGGAGACCCCTTGAAGTCAGAAGCGCTTATTGCTATCTGAGTCAGGGCATCATTCTCCCGAATATCCTCAGCTAATTGATTCTCTAGAGCCCTCTGATCCTGCTCAGCCTGGAACTTGCGCTCATCAAGGTTGAGTTTCTTGTCGGTTGATGCTAACTTTCCAGCGGCTTGCTGCTGGCTGCTTTGCAATTTAGCTACCTGCAGATCCTGGTTGAACTGATTGTTTGATTGCGCTAATTGTTGTTCATCCGTCCTGAACTGGTTGGCAATTTTTTGTTGTTTTATGCGGTTGCCGACATCTAGCCCTTGAAGGAATCCAGTGCCAATATTACTGACATCTGGGGTTAGCTTAAATTGATTGCTTGTGACTAATGGCATTATCCTGCTCCGAGTGCTGCGCCGCCAACCTGACCACCTAATGATAATAGCTGACTGGTTAATGCAGCTCTATTTTGCTGTTGGCCTAAAATTCCACTTGCTCTAGCCTCTGACGCACGCTGACCAAATTGGCCAATATTTCCAGCGGTAGCTTGACCGAACTGGCCAATATTTGTGGCCGCTGATTGACCTTGCCCGGCGATTTGGCCAAGCCTGCTAAACTGATTGCCAAAATCCTGCGCCGCCAAGCCGATAGCCTGCTGTTGTAGTGCTGACCTCACATTGCCGCCACCTAAACCACCTATTGCAGACTGATTTCGAAGTAATGAACGTTCGGCCCGTTCTCTCAAAAAACGCTGTCCTGGCGTGTCTTGAAATTTAGTTTTTCCAGAAAGTAAATCTTGCTGCTGCTGTAATGCATTCGCGCCAGCTTCACGAAAAGGGGCTAGTGATCCCTGCGTCTCATCAAACTGTCGCCGTTGCTCTGCTATTGCTTGATTTGCAGCATCAGCCTGTAATTGACCCGCCCTCTCAGTGGCTTTATCAGCACCCTTAAGACCAAGTGCGTCATCTACTGCCCCAAATGTCACTACGTCGATCGCGTCATTGACTAATTTACCCATAATATTCCACCATTTCATCTTTGGTTATACCTAGAAAAATACTGTCACAAACTTCATTCTCTGAAACTTGATAATTATCCCGTATTTCACCCTCAACCTTCATGCCTAACTCTTTGGCAATCTCGATGGTTCGCTTGAATTTACAGGCAATGACAGCATTAACTTTGACGCATCCAATAATGTTATTCCCTATAAAAGTATAGCATTCACGTATCATGGCTTTATATGAGACTTTATGTTCCTTTAATATGTACGGGTGAATCTTAACCGCGCATCCTGATGTTTTTTCAAGGTTAATTAGCCCAACCATTCGATCATTGATAATGTATGCCAACCACACTTCATTTTTGTCGATAGAATCCAAGCATAAGGACTCTTTACTAACCCCAAATTCAGCCGCGTATCTGAATATCTCAGGGGTTAGTAAGAAGTCAGAAATTAAGTGAAGATCTCTTGTAATGACAATCAAAACTCAACACCTGTCGCTCTGAAGGTGATAGCGGTGCCGGTTGATACTTGCACAAAAAGCTTGCTTCCTGGAGGTATTAAGTGGTTAATTAGCTCTGCCGGTGTACTAGCTTCACGGCTGATGCTGGTCGCAGGAATTATTTCGTTGGCATCAATTGCAGACGCCCCAATAAACACGCGGTATGTTTGTGGTGTTGACGATATTAAACTGGCGGTGAAGGCTATAATTCGAGTGCCGTTACCGTTAGATGGCGAGGTGTACATTTCCACTGGTGTGCTGACAGTCGGTTGGACCCCATTAATCATTACTGTTTGCGATGTCATAACGACTACCTTAAAAGTTGTTGTTCCATGTTAGGTTTGCCTGCATGCTTGACGCTGCACCACTGGTTACTCGCGACGAAACAACTATCGTTTCCCCTGGTTCAATGTCAATTATATTGGATATATCAAATGTTAAGGCGCTTTCTTTCGTTACCACAAATGACATTAACTCTTCACCTCCTGTGACAGGCAGGTTATCCGTTGCGACCTGCATCATAGCTGATGTAGAAATGTCCGAAAAAACAAGCGACCCCGTAAATGTTGGCTCCAACCTAACAGTGAATATTGCTGATTTAGTGCTATCCGTAGCAATTGATATCATTAATGGTTCAGTAGGCACCTTATTTAATCTTGATTTAAATATTGACGGGTTTCTAATGGTCAATATTGATGTCTCTGTTGCCCCAATACCTGCTGCTATTGCGCTCACTCCTTGAGGTGATTTGACGTGCCGACTGTCACCCGCAATAAAGGCCGATGCTGCCGCAGATTTAACCTCAATGTTCGTGGTGTTCCCAAAATTAAAGGTCAGGTAGCCGAGATTGAAGTTTGGACTGGTAACCACAGTCTCGGTAGATGTATCTGGGTATCTAATCTGGTGTACGGGTGTGTACTCATTAATCTCACCATTCATAACCGAGAAAACAACACTGCCAAAGCCAGGGTACTGGTACGATATTTCATACAAGTTACCCTTAGATGGGTCGATCACAACGTCAGGGTCAAGATTCCATGAGGCTTTAGGTATCCATATAGAGGTGACTAATGCGCCAGCCATGTTTTGGGTCCATGCGCCGACAGCGGAAGCGCTACTAAAGGCGTATGTGGATTCTGGCGCAGCAATAAGGCTGATCACCCTCACTGTGTCGCCCACTGATTCAAAGTGGTGCAGTGGATCTTGCGTGGTCATTGATGCCGCTATTTCATAAGCATTATGATCCACAGTCCCTGCCGTTAAAGGCACCGTGTATGCAAATCCATTCACTGTCACTGTCGCGTTTTCAGCTCCAACGGCTGGCGTCGTTATCTGCAAGTCTTGCTGCTCAACAATACCTCTATTGCTAAAATTTATTCCGAAATCAACGCCATTATACCCAAAACCAAGCCTATCTTCAGCGCCAATCAGTCCGGCGACCTGCGCGTTATTTGCTACCCCAGGTGAAAATAAAGCAGAAAAACGAGCAATAATACCTTGGCCTTCACGTGTTGTTATTTGCTCACGCGATGTCAGTAGTGAGATACCGGATGGTGATACCCCTGTGCCGACGATAAATAGCTGGCTTGCTGATGTTGTAGTGCCACCACTAACGGTAAGTGGCACCATATCATCAAGGATACCGTAAACAGCATTAACCTGAATTATCGGAGTTATATGTGCAGTTAAAAGCTCCCCATAAGCTGATTTTTGAAGATTGACCCCGAAATTACTCATAATATTGACCACTCTCCTGCGTCCGCTGTGTACACCAATTTAGGCGCATCGTATTTCAGGGTAATATTTTTAGTCGTATCACCATCAATTGGGCCGTTAACTGTTATCAATGAATCTCGCCTTTTGATATGTAAGGTTTCACCATTTTTTGGTGTCGGGTTGAGGGTTATCGTTATGGCGCTGATGTTGTTACAGATGATAATTTCATTTGAGCTTGTCGTGTAGTCTGCCGTTATTTCTATTATTTTAAATGGCTTTGGAATACCACCGAGCAGCCCTGCTGACGATAAATTCAAGGCCAAATCTATATCATTAAGCCTTTTTATTATCGAGCCCATCGGTGAAGGCAGGTCAGTGGTAATATTTAATTGATCTATTTGGTCGGTGAAATCATTAGTGCTGCCAGCTAATGACTCAAGGTATTCGATAAACCTCTGAGTTGGCAGGCCATCCTTGGTTAGTAGTTGATTACGTCTTGGTGGGATAATTGCCATTACTGATAACCGCGCTCAATGTTGGCTGAGTATTTCAATACGTTGCACTCGACATCATCGGTGATCGTTAGCCGTATCACTCTCGACACGGGAAATCTCCCCTGTCGCCGCCAAATGACTCGGTTGGTGTAATTGCCAATCTTCCCAATGGATCTATATGTTTGCGGTTTAAATGTCCGGGAGCCATCATCACTAAAATCTAATGCGATTACATAAGTTCCATTATCTGGTGCCAGCCCCGTTCCAACCGTAACCTCAAACTCACCTTCAAAAACAGGTAGCCCGTTAAGTGAGAAGGGTGATGATGAAATAGATCTGTGGATTGGCGCCCCGTAATATGTCAGTGCTAAGTCATCAATCTGGCCAATTCGATCAAGCGTGTCACCAACTAAAGTCCTGTTATTGACCACCATTAAAGTCTGCACTGACCATCTGTTATCTGTGTTTCCACTTTGAAGCTCAAACCATATCTGCCTCCCAGATAGCGCACTCGCCGTTGCATTGTATGCGAATGTTTTCCCTGGAATTCTATCCGAGTCAATTGTAATTATGAAAAGAGATTGCCCGCGACGTTGCAAGGTTAAACTGAACGCCTCTTGAAGCTCGTCGACAGTGAATAATTGAAGCTGATAGTCAATAGCATTGGTGGATATTTTAACGGCGCTAGATGAGCCGGATACACGCCAAACGCCAGCTTGCTCATTAAAGCCGCCACCGACAAAGCAGAATGTGTTATCAAATTCCAGCAATGTGTGGCGGGCAAGAACGCCCTTCTGTATGTTTGCCCCCTGTATTCTCTGGAATGGAAACCCTGATCCGCCAATATTTTGAAATAACTCGATCGTATCTTCACCGCAGACAAATAGCTCATTATGATTGACATGTAAACCAACTATTTTATCGGGGTTAATTTCAGCCGTTCCAAAATCTAACGCGTCATAAGTGTACGGGTCATTTAGCGCTGAGTTAAAGAACACATCGCCTGCCTTTGCGGAAAAAACAAAGTACCCATCTTTAAAAACAACAGATGATGCCTGCCTGAAGTTAGTGGCAGTAATCTCACTTAACGCCGCTAATTCAGTATCGTAAACGTATGATTTAGTATCGGCAACAATGACTAGATACCGCCCATTCGTTGCCAAGCTTATTCTTTCACTACCTAAAATTTCACCTATGTTATTTACCGCATCTCCCGCAGTGAGAGATATAAGTATCTCGCCACACACAAAGTATGGGGTTGAGTTAACTAATGCGGCTCCCCTGTTGTTCTCTTGGTTTGGCTTGGCAATTTGCGTTAATCCGGGTGGTTGCATTAGTGCATTCCCTGTTAACGCCGTTGATTCTGATGTAACAGGTATCCAGTTAATGCATCGTTGGGCAGCCAATAATGAGCTTTCAGATTGATAGCTATCTAGGGTTAGTGGCAAGTCTATGCGTGGCATTAGAAGTTAGTCGGCTTATTTTGGGGGAAAAATCGGCTGTCAGTAATATCGTCAGAGCACGAATTTCCAGAGCCAAGCGGAAGATTGTCTGGAAACTGAACTGCGCCAATATCAATCTGCATGGCACGCAACCTTTGCAACGTGAAGTTAGCCAGCCCTTGAAGACCTGGCTCAATAATCCGTTGGAATGATGGAGCAATCCTTATGGCGAGATTATATTTAACTGCCGATGCCATATGCGGGTCAATTAGCACCTCATCAGTTACCGCTAATAACTCAATAAACCTTGGGGTCAATTGCAGATAAGTCCACTCATGCATCATGTCATTTAATCGATTAAGGCAAATAATGCCATCCTCAGACTCTAATGCTGATTCAGCAGTTTTCACCCCAATTTCTTCGGTCGCTGCGTTGATAACATCAATTGCCAACATCAGCTTCACCTATTTCCTTCACCTTCTTCCTAAGTAATTTAAGGCTAATTGAATCTTCAAACTCAACATGTAAGTGATCTTTTGCATATGCAATTAAATCAGCTTTACTCATAATATTGATATTCAACTCAGCGTTTAACGCTTCCTTCACTCCTTCGACAGACTCACCGAACTGTTGAACTTTTACCGGGTCATCCTTATCAATCCCAAGTTCATCAAGGTTTAAAAATGTGGCTGGCGTGTCAGACCAGCCCTCCAATTTCATACCATCAAAGCAATCAGACTCGATAATTTGAGGCTGCTCACTTTGATGATATATCCACATTCTAAATGCCATGAATTTAAGAGGTGGTCCTAATTGCGAAACCAGGGTTCTGCACTTTCACCCCAAATAGGATATCAAAACGATAATTTAACTCATCGTCTGTGATATTGAATTGGCGCAAGGTGCGTATTGATACTCCATTAAAGTTTTCACGAGATGATGACACACCATCAGTAGGTGTATCCAATTGAGCAAATGCCAGCGTGATTGCATTTTTATGGAACGCTAAGTTTTGGCGATGGACTGCACCGCCAGCACCAGTCTTCACCGTAATCGCTGCGTTATCTGCTGGAGCGGCGTCAACCGTCTGATATGCCCCGCTAGTAATTATCGGTGGGCTAATCGTTAAAGTTGCATTAGTCCCTGCGTCCGAAGTGACGTCACTTAGTACAGTGAAAGTCTGTAGTTGGCCAGTAGTTTCGCGTGTTCGACGATTAACTGAGTTGACACCAGCAATAGTGAAAACATCACCAGCCAATAAAATTCCAGCGGTTGATAGTGTCCACCCATCAGTAACGAGGGTTTGACTGTTTGTATCCTTACTTAGCAGGTAAGTGGTGTTTTGTGCGGCACCATTAACTAATGGTGTGCCTGTGGCAACACCAACCGTATGCATTTTAAGTGACTGAGACTTGTAAAGCATAAAGCCAGCGTACATACCAATTGCTGCACGCTCAATCGCTTTAGTGGCAATACTTTGAGGGAATACAGTCTTTAAGCCATCAGCCAGGCTATTTGATGCCGCAGGATCATAGATCGCGCAACGATTCTCCATTGGTACACCAAGGTTATCTAGCACCTCACCGGCATTCGCAACATCCAAAAAAGAGCTTGGCAGAGTGCCAGGCGTACCCACAAAGTTATAAATTGACTTGTAGGTGTCACCTAAAGCTGATTCAACTTGTTGCGCCAGTTCTTGCATCGCAGGCTTAATGTAACGCTCATTAGCATCCTCAATGCGAAGCGTCAAATCTTCACTGGTCACAGCAAAGGCAACATGTTTTCGGTTATCTAATGTCACAGGAATATTGGCCTCTTCAATATCGCTTGTGACCATCGTGGCACCATCATTAGCCTCAAATAAGACAGGCCGCCGAACATTCACCGTCGCGCCAACCTTGCCTGAGAATACGCGAGAATCATCTAACTGACGATCCACCTTGCTCGACATAATCATCGCGTTAAGAAATTCTTTAACCGCATACCGAGTTACGAGCGACGTATTTTTAAAGTCATTAGCCATTAGTTATTTACCTTTAAGGGTTGAATTTAGCCATCCAATCGGCCATCGATATATTGGTGTCACCAACATCGGCCGTTATCGCACCACCAGGGGAGGATAGGTGGTTGATAGGGTCTGGTGCGCCAGATGGTGTAATGGTTTTGCTGGGCTGGCTATTTAATTTGGTTGTTAATTTTCCAATTTCCATTAACGCTTGGGCAGTTGTCATACCCGCAAGTGAATCAGCAAGGTCTAAATGTGTTCCAATATGGTAGATTAAAGCAGGGCCATCCTCTGAAGATACCAACGCACTAGCTACCCCTTCAGGAAGTTCAGGGATTCCGGACGCAACCGTGTCGAAATCATCCTTCCCAAACGCGGTAATTCGCGCTGTAAATTCAGCGGCGTCATTGTCTACAGTGGCTTGCTTAGCGCTATCAATCCGAGATTGTTCCAACTTGCTGACCGACTGGTTAACTTTATAGTCAATCAGCGCTTGATTGAACGCGCTTTCATCATAATCAAAGTCAGCTAATTCAGGAGCGGCGTTTTGCTTGGTCGCGGATGTCGCCTGAATTTCATCTAACTTTGCCTGTAGAGCATCAGCCCTCTTTTTTTCCGCATATTTGGCTGCGGTGATCTTATTGATTCGCGCTTGAACTTGGTCGCGCTTCTGGTCATTCTGTGCGTCAGGTGATGAGTCTGCATTTGTTGCGGCATCATTATTTTCAGTAGCCACGACGGCGGCTTGATCTTTGATTTCGGTAACTACCTCTGTAGTGGCTGGCGTATTTGTAACGTCAGATCCACTCATGAAGGATTCCATGGTTTCTTCAGATGCTGGGTCTGAGGTAATGCTATTTTCAGCGGTCATATTTATTCGGCCCTATTTAACTGTCTTGCTGGTCAATCGGTGCAGGTGGATTAAACCCCCTGAGTATTGCGTCTTGCTGCTCTTCAAGGATAGTAGCATCTGTTTGAGTTATATCAACTATCTCATCCTCAACCTTCAAGCTATCCATGTATTTATGGTATCCCTCAATTATCTTGTTGCGTGCCTCAATCATTGTCTTATCTGTTTGTGCGTCATTCTTTTCGATGTCAGATATTAGCTTCTCTGTTTGCATATTAATATTATCGTTCAATGCTTGCTGCTGTGGATCAACCGGTTGCTCGGCGTTTAAGTTGTATTTTTCCACCTCGTCCTCAGTAGGTTCGATTACCCCATTCATTATCATTTGCCTTCTAATCCTGGCAGTTAATTCTTTCGACTGAAGAACAGGAAGATCTTGCGCTATCAAATCCATAGCGATGCTTTCAAAAGCCGGGGAAGCTTGAATCAACTCAAGCAGTTTTTCGGCTGACTCTTCTCGTTGGGTATTGAATGACGGACCCACGTTAATGGTAATGCGATACTTGCCTAACGAAAGATCATTAACGATCACCTCATCCCCTGTCTGCTCATCAACAACCTTCTGATTAATGATATGCGACTCTGTTACTCCGTCCTGTAATTGAACCTGTATTTGCCGCTCAGTATCGTAAATCTTAGGGATTAAATCAAGCAAGCAATACGCAGCATGTTCCCTACTTTTAGCTATATTGTCGGTGTAGATATACGAACCTCTATCGCCTAACTTTTCCTGCGCAATAATCGCCTTACCACTTTTCAGTTCAGGGTTGATTCCCATTGATGGCGGCTGCATGCCAGTGGTGTGATACAAATCCATTGATGCTTGATTAACTTGATGAATAAAAGCATCTTGAACCGATGGTGAGCCAGATCGTATTGGTGGGCCACCACCTGTGTTTGGGTCTGGATTATACGGCATGAATGGACTGTTTGAGGTGTTGAATGTCCGGTATTTAGACTCATGCCCCTCAACCATGGCGGGTGTGTACCAGTATGGATCTTTTGGCGTTAAAGCTGAAGTCTCAATCTGCATTGATGTAGCATAATTGTAAATTCGATTAGCATCTTTGGCGAATCTAACAATACCACGATGGTAAGTTTGCTTTTCAATGACAGCAGTATGCCCGTAAACTGGTATCAATGGGATGTACTTCCCAGCCCAGGCCATTGGACCCTCTATCACCTCTACGCCGTTCATTAGGTACATAACGACATTATGAGACGCAACCTTTCTTTGCTTTATAAGTGTGATGCCATCAGCAGCCAACTCATCAAGAATTTGACTCTCCTCATCTAAGTTGAGAACCCTGCCGTCTGACATCAACCCAATGGTTTTAGTGGCAGGCTCTTTAACCCAATACTCAGCCACTTTGACCGTATCACCAGCGCCGTCTATCCAGCCACAACTTTGCATGTAGGCGAGCTTTTCTTGGCTAAAGTCAGAGATTGAAGCTTTTGGAAATTTAAGCTCATACTCAGATCGAGGCATATCAACCGTCAAGAATGCCCACTTAGCATCATGCTTGGTGACAGTCTCAGAAGGTCCAAACCAAAGGCTTGATGTCGCATTAATAATGGGTTTTATCTTAATCTCCTGATCAAACCCATCATCCTCAAATTCGGTAACTATTCGCCAGCCACCATAACCACCAACAACCATCTCCTGAAATGCTGAGTCATAGGCGTTTACTGAATCTAGTCCGCTCTCTATATTCCTTATAAGACCGGTAAAAACTGAGGCCAACTCATCATCACCTTTTTCGGCGGGAAGAATGGTGATATCAGTCCTGTTTTGCCGGTAATCACCGATCAACTGAGAGACTGCGCCAGCCACCCGATTAATCGTGTAACAAGGTCTGCCTTTGCGACGCTCTAGCGCGATATCATCCCATTGGCCAGACTCATCATGGCAAAACTTCAGGTCTTCGGTCGCCAAAATACGCTGGTTACGCTCACCATTCTGTACCTGGCTAAACTTCTCTAACGCCTCTCTATGTACCGCGTCTTTATCTACCATTCTGATGAGAACTCCATAGAATCAATACTTTTATTAAGTGCTTTCGGATTGATCATTGACATCATTAGTGCGTCAGCTAGGTTGGGTGATGGAAGCTTATAAACCCGCTCCATTTCAAGTTTAGACATAATTTGAATCTGACCATTCCCGTTATTTTTTAATGGGATACTGCACACCTCGGACCTCAGTTTATTAATACATTCAATGTCAGACGAGATGCTAATAAGAAGCTCTGGATCGATATACCTCTTCTTCTCGACAGCAAGATAAGTTTGGTAGAACCTATCCCTTAGTCGCCAATAATATTGAGCGCGTTTATTCTTAAACGTCTGGCCATTTGTTTTAGCCTTCCGCTTCTCCATCGTTGTGCCTGCATTCAGATATATGTCGTTTTTATCATCAGGACTCTCCGACCCTTTAAATAGCTCGATATCTGTATCTGTATTATCAAAGGAAGTATAAACCTGCCTACGCAAAGAAATACCAAGCCCGTCACAATCCCAAGTGAATACATCAGCATTATTCTTTATTGCGAACCCTGTCGCCCAATCTGCGCCTGCATTCACATCACCAGTAAGCATTTCCTGGGCATCATATACGATTGAACCATGACGCAACACAACTGCCTTCCCATCTTTGCCGGTGTCGGAAGGATCATGGGAAACAATCCGCTTCCCGACATTATCGAAGTTCAGCTTGATGTGTGCGTCAATGGCTGCATTAAACCATTCGGTCTTAATGATCGAATTCTCAATATCATCAAAGTACTCACCACCCCAAATATGGTCATACTCAGAGCTAGGAAGGTTCTCTTTATCATCTAACCTCTCAAGCTCAAGCTCAGAAGGAAACCAAGGGTTATCTGTGTAGTTTAGCTCAATAGCGATCATAAGCTCGTCTTCGTAGTAACCACAGCGTTTTAACTCACTATCCGCACGCTTGAGGTACTTATTGGCAATAGCTCCTTCTCTCGACCCACGATTCATTGCTATCCATATCTCAGGAATAGAGTCGTCATCATCTGCACCAGAAGGGCCGGATCTTATTGATGGGGTGAGTACTTTAAGCGACTCATTTGAGATACTTTCCCCTTCCTCAATAAAGAGAATATCAACAGAACCCATTGATTTAACGCTGTGGATGTTTCTTGCTAATCCCTTATAAAAAACACTACCACCTTCAGATGATGATATTGAGTTGTTCAAAACTTTAAATGAGTCAATCTTTAAACGGTCAATGGCCAACTTAAGCGTGCTGTGAACTGAGTCATCAATACTATTCTGGAACTCCCTTGCACAGCATACCCTACGCCCAGTACTGACCTTCATTAATAATAAATCGCATAGACCAACTGATTTACCAGACCCTCTTCCGCCAACCGCTATTTTAATGCGCTTCCTCTTGTTGAGGAAAGGCAGCAGTTTATTGTTCACCTGTAAATTAATTGAATTAGTTGTCATCAGGCACAACCACGGGATGAATGTGCCACTCAGTCTTAACTGTCTCCCCTTTGGTTGTGACGTCAATGGCCGTTATTGTGTTGTCAAAGCCACCAGTGTATTTAGCTAAGTTTTCCATAGCCCTTAAACGATCAGGGGTTTTCTCTTCCTCGTTATCGCAGATCTTCAAAAACCGCTGAACCAGATCAAGCGTGGTAATTAATGGCTTTGACTCAACTGCCATTCTTAGCCGTAGCATATCGTAATACGCCACAACCTTTGGCAACTTAAAGATGCGGCGCTTAAACATCGTGGACTGATTCTCAAGCTGGTATGGTGTTGAGCTTGGATGGATGGCTAAGTAGGCTTTCTTGACTGAATGCTCTTTAACGTACTCCTGAATAAAGCAGCTTTGCTTTTGCGTTAACGCCAACTTTAACCGCGCACAAATAATAGGACAATACTCGGTAGGCTCCACGTAATTTTCTGCGGTGATATTTAGCTTCAGCTTCTTTGGCGGAATCCTAGGTGACATTTAAAAACTCCCAAGCGGTATGATTAATAATTCCAGGCTGGATATATTTAAGTCGATATCGGTACTGTCCTGGCTTCTCAATAAGTACCATTGCTTTAACCCATTGATCCGCATACCATTTCTCACAAATACCAATATTGATATCAATTAATTGTAATGTAGCCGCATAGGATACTACTTCACCTTCCTTCGGTTGGATCTGCACAATTAATGAAGACGCATTAGTTAGGTCTTCCCCTGCGTTTACACTTACGCTTTCGGTACTACCTGCTACTATTGACATAGTATCTTAATCTATAAGTCAAGTGAATAATACTCATTATACCATATTGTAGTCAATAGCCATGCTATAATGTAACTTTTCTCCACATTCAGGGTAAAACACCATGGCAAGTCGATTCATTTTACCATTCGCAGACATTGGATCAGGCATCAGACCATCATGCGGCGCAAAATTGTATTTTTACGACACAAGCACCACTACACCTAAAAATACATATAATAGCGTTGATGCCACTATAGCCAATGCAAACCCAGTTATTGCTGATACTGAAGGGGTTTTTCCTGACATCTTCATTATCGGAAAATATAAAGTTATATTGAAAAATCAAGATGACGTTCAAATATGGGAGGCTGACCCCGTAGAAGAGGTGGTTAAGGAGTCGCAATTAGCTGCGATTCAAGCGGAAAGTGCTAATTATAATTACATAGCTGACATGACCGCAGAGGCACTACCTGTTGCTGGCAAGATTGTTTACTTAATTGACTATGCCGCTGGTAACGGCGCTGGCAACATGATATTCAAAACTGTAGCTGGTGTCCACGGCACACCTGATGGCGGCCAGTTCATTAATCATCAAACGTTGTCATTTTACTATGAGCAAATTTTCACTGAAGATGTATTTTCTGTGAAGAAATTTGGAGCGGTAGGTGATGGGATAGTAAATGACCATGTGGCAGTGAATGCCGCCATAAGCGCAGTCCCCACAAAGGGTGTTGTATATTTCCCTCCAGGCACATACCTATGCGCCATCTCAATTGCCAATAAACAATACACGTTTAAAGGGGATGGTAAGCAAGTTTCAATATTAAAAAATAACTCAATATCAGACACATTGCTTAATGTTGAGGATTGTGATCAATTAAAAGTTTCTGACTTAGGCTTTGATAATAACAATGTCCCTAATGATTGTATTTTTATCAATTCCAGTACATATGTGGATTTACAACAACTATGGATTACAAAGCACGGCAACCCTTCCCGATCCAATTCCTGGGGCATATACTTTTCCAATAACACATTAGGCTCATGTCAGAATATATCGTACACGGATAATGATGAATTGTATGGCGGCCACATCAGGGTAGTTAACTCGTTCTACTCAATATTTCTCAATATTAATGGCGGACGAGCTGGAACTCATAGCTCAGTTTGGGCAATGGAAACAGCAGCTAGCCAAGCGTGTCAGTGGTTCGGCTTATATTTTGAAGAAGGGGGTGGTGCAGGAGCAATGTTCTTAAATGCCTGTGATGGCGGTGGTATTTGGGGCTACAGTTCTGAGCTGTTTGGTGCTAGAGATCCCGTGGGCAACCAATACTGGATTCTTATGGATAATTGCACGCAATTCTCTATGAGGAACGGACGTTACCACAAGATTGTAGCGAGTGCCACAGGGAATGAGGCTCCGTTCTTCAAGATGGAAAATTCAACAGGGATTGTGTTAGAGGGTTTCCAAATAAAGCGATTATGCAATAGCGCTGACCCTATGATCGAGTTTGGAAACGCAACATCGAATGTGAAAATAACAGACTTCACGATCGAGAACGCAGAGTCCTTAGCTGCGCCGAGCACCGCTGTAGATTACACCTTTCTCAAAACGACCAGCACCGGGCTTTCCAGGGGATTAGATGTTAGCCAAATACATGACCTGGCTGGCGTTGGCACTGTTGACTTAAGGCAGGTTCAACGAGCAAACATAACCAACATTACTGGTGACGTGAGGTTGGTTTCTGTTTCAGGCGGAATAGTGTTACAGAATATCGGAGGTACTATTTTCGGCGCTGGCGAGGTGTATGAAAATTCTGGAATATCATCTTTATTGTTGCGATTAGAGTCAGTGGGTGGAGTGGCTGATTATGGGCAAACCCTAGCAGGAAATACACAGGTTTTTATTCCGTTAGCAATTCCACTGGATTGCGAGCTAATTGGTGTGGTGATGATTGTCAATGTTGCCATCACTGGGCCAGCCTCATGGTCAGCTAACTTTTACGGCGGGAATACTAGCGCGATAGCGGCTGGAGTAGGCGTTGCGTTGAACTCAAAAGCAAATTCAATACTGGATGGTAGCTTAACAAGCAGGCTTACCACGGCAGACACAGGAGTTCAGATTGTCAGTGATGGTGTTGCTTTTACGGCTGGGGATATTAAGTTTATTGTACATTACACACAGCAGTTAAATATGGCTGACGTGTAAGTAACCATCCCCCACCTACAAGGGTGGGGGTGTGATTTTCTAAATATACTAAGGTGGCGTTGGAAGCTTGGCCAAATCTTCAGCAACCCGATCCAGTGCCGCATCACTCCACTCAGTATCATCGTTACGAATATCTTTAAGGTAATATACGTCTACACTTAAAACCTCACCATCTGAAAGTACAAGTAAGCGCCAATCACCAACATCATCCATTGACGGCCCAGAGGCAATGACGCCATCATAACTAGGATACGAACCATGCTTTTTAACCGTACATTTCATGCCAACTAACATAATCCACCCCCAGGTAATTCAGCCCAAACAATATCAAGTTGCACTTGCCCACCAATTTTCTCAGCACGCCAAAAGTCCATCAGGTCATTCATTGACGCTCGACTCGATACGACCCCCAATTGATCATTATGACCTGCAATATCAACCACTCGATGATATTTCCCTGGAGCGATACAGCCCTCCGACTGTGATGGTACGTTGAAAATCTCAATGTTGATCTGGGTCCTTGTGCCAGTGCAATGCTCATCACCCTCCACTGGCTCACTAAAGACGCCCAACCTTTCATTAATGACTCGTAACTTAAGATGATCAGTTGGATGCTCCATTAGCCGGTACGTACCATCTGGAATGCATGATACATTAGGCTTATTCAACTTCCAATCCAGTTCGCACGTCACCATTAACCTCGTCTTTTTGAATGGCGAACCATTGTGCATTTCAACGCTAAAAAGTACCCCATAAACGCCAACTCCTGGCACCCTGTATCGTTCCAAAATAAGTTTCTTATTCATCCTACTTCACCTCATCATCAATATTTAAACCAAACTTCGCCAAAATGCGGTCCTTCGCTGCTTTGAAATCAACTCCACTACGACGGTCAAAGTGTCCGCAAAACTCCCAGCTCATTGAGGTTTTAGTGTCACTTCTTTCATCAAATACTTCAGGATAGAAGTTTAGCGGGTAGTCTTGACCTTCAACTTGACCTTTCATTTCATTACCCTTAGTTAGTTGCTTACAACTATTTAACGGCGTCCTTGCCAAAATCTTTAATTTAACTTCAGCCTCACCAATAAATCAGGAAACTTACTAGGATAATAAGCGCAACTCGTCGCATCTTTCGTGTAAAGGTTTCGCTCATTCCTGCCAAACATCAATCCTTTACCTTTAAACGCATTAAAGTACTTAACCTCCCCCGTAGTACGGCTTATCCTTTCTCGCTTCTCAATATAACCAACGATACTCATGAGCTTATTAAACTCAACAGCCGATACGCCAACCTTATGCTTTAAAAGTAAATATGATAACGAATATGATTCTTCAGTCATCTTAACCCCTTCTTTCATCGGTGATAACATCCACAAGTAACCCACATGATAAGAAATATAAGAATCCAAACAATAAGTAACTCATGTGTTGCTGTGAAACCAAGGCCAGTATCGACGTAAAAAACATAAATAAAACACATACAATAAGAACATACTTCACTCATCACCTCCAAAAATACTCATCAAATCACGTTCACGCATCGCCATAACTTCCTTGGCAGTTTCTTCATTCAACTTAATTATAACGATCTCAGTTGCGGTTTCTTTTGATCTCCTATGGTAGCAATTGGTATCGACAAGCCGGTCATTGGTATCATCCTCAATAATCCCAAGACCAACACGGTTTTTCGTATCATGCTTCACTGAAAGCACGTCAAGGATATTCTTTGACATACCAATCAATCCATCAAGGTCAATGTGAGCGACAGGGGAATATCTCAACACATAGACCGCCGAATATTTGAATGGCTTGAACTGGCTGATCATCCGGACGCCGTATTTGGCAACTAATGAGCAGAATATGTGATTAGCCATCTCACCCTTCAGCTTCCCATATGTCCGGTAATGGGTTCTGATGAGTTCATTCGTCATCAAAGCCCGAATCGGGATCTTCACCGATAGCTGCATTAGTGCGTTTGCTTTTATGTATTCAATCATTACGGTTCACCAATTTTTCAGACGGAAACATTTTCAGAAGAATTTCTTTTCGCTGCTTGGTCTCCATATTCAACTCAATCATTGAGGTATTTAATCGCTGCATCTTTTTGATTTTCTTTATTTGGCCGCCGGTCAATGCATCACGTACATTTTTGCAGTTCATCATTTCCTTAAATTTTTTTGATGTCATGCCAAGTGCAACACGATTAATTAAATCTGCCTCATTACTGTAATGATAAAACTTTGGGTCATCATGGGCAGCCGTAATTGCTGCGGTCATGTCCGGCCATTCGAGTCGAGCGTCCTGTCTATCGGCTGATTTTGACTGCTCTTCCTTTATGCGATTCTTAATCCATTGGTCAAGCTTTACGCGGAAATCCACACTAACCCATCGTGCAAATTCCAAGGCAACCTCTTGGTGCAGCCATGTTCCTCCGTATTTTCCTTTTTTGGTGATAACCATTTCTAAATCGGGCTGAGACCCCGAGTTAAAAAGTTCAGAATATTTATAAATATACTCCTTGGTAGACTTTAAGTCTAAAAAATCACGAATCAACTTCCCAAACTGAGCAGCTATCTCAGTCGCATTAAAGTACATCGACTCACTCGATACCAAGGCAGCCACATCAATCGTAATGGTTTTACCGCAAACGGTGGCCGTCTCTATCATCTGTTTCTTTTTCACTTTCTCACCTCCAATTAAAGAAGCCCGCAACTCGCGGGCTTTACTGATTATCGTTTACTCATCCATAAGATAATCAAAACAGCAATACCAAAAATTGCCAATGAAACCGTCCAATTAATCATAAGTCAC